>Ga0315908_10000056_pt1 | contig 89129 bp, 83 predicted proteins | sample LakEriMetagenome_12_FD_203520 | JGI IMG/M metagenome (GOLD analysis project Ga0315908, IMG submission 203520) | Freshwater fungal communities from buoy surface, Lake Erie, Ohio, United States - Buoy 4 MA124 | ecosystem: Environmental > Aquatic > Freshwater > Lake > Lake biofilm | place: USA...
TGTGACACGCGCGAACGGCACAAAAAGCCCCCGGCGGGAGCCGGGGGACTCCGGGTCGCATACCTTCCCGGGTGCCATGCGATGTGGGTTTGAACCGGGCAATTGCGTGCCGTCATCCGGCATGGACGGCGGGCTGGTTTTCACACCCGGAGTCCCCGGGTTTCCACCCGGGGCTTTTTGTGTGGATGCCAGGCCTGGAGGGCCGGGTTGATTCCAAGCGGGCGGCGGCCCGCCAAGCGAACCGCGGCACGAAGCCGCGGGTTCGCGTGGATCATGCTCCCGGGTTTCCACCCGGCGGTTCTCGGGCGGATGACGAGACCGATTTCCGATGCAAAGGATCTGCAAAACGACGTTCGCAAACGGATTCCTGCAGCGGCGACGCTCTGCCGAGCCACTCTGGGCAACATCAAAACTCGCGCCTCGGGTTTCCAGGCAACGGGGCGGGCTATCCGGTCGGCATGTCCCGCATTCTGCCCGCCTCGGGCGTGCCTTGTCCGCGGGCTCGGCCGTTCAGCACTTCACCGCGCGGCGGAGGAGCCACCAGCCCCAGATGGCGATCAGCAGGTTGCCCATCCACACCGCGACCGGCGGCAGGCGGCCGTCCTTGGCGCCGTCCACGCCGAGCATGAACGCCGGATAGTAGACGAGCAGGATTGGCAGGAAGCAGAGGAAGAAGCTCGTGAGGAAGTCGGCGTTCCGCATCCGGATCGCCATCGGCGCCCCCACGAGCACGAAGCACAGGGCACTGAAGCCGTTGGCCCAGCGCCGCCACGGCTCGACGACGATCCGGGCGAGGGTGCGCCGCTCGTGCTTGAGCTGCTGCCGCTCGTGCTCGGTCGCCCACGGCGTGGTCCACTCCAGCCGGCCGGTGAGCATCCCCATGGCGGCCTTGCCCGCCGCCATCTGCTCCACCTGGCGAATCTTCTCCGTCTGGGCGACGCGGGCGGCCGCGAAGTCGGCCATCGCGATCTCCGACGGGCTCCGGGACGTGGCCCCCTTGCGGCTCACGGCGTCGAGCGGCACCTCGCGGACGATGGTGTCGGGGAACGATGCCTTCACGTCCCCCATGTGGAGCGTGCCGTCGCGGAAGGTCACGATCAGGGCGTTCTTCGCCGGGTCGGCCTGCAGCTCGGCCTCGCTGGCCGAGACCGTCGCCGGCTTGTCGCCGCCGCCCGACTGGAACGAGAGCGTGGGCCGGATCAGCTTCCGGCCATCGACGCCCTTGACGTTGATCGACAGCTGCGAGGTGCTGTAGGACCGCTGCTGCCGCAGCCGGCCGTAGATGATCTGCTCCACGCTCTCGACCACCACCCGCCGCACGCCGTCGCGGCCCCAGGTGACGGCCACGTCGTTGAGCCACACCGAAACGAAGCTCACGACGAGCGCCAGTCCCACGGCGGGCCAGATGGCCGCCATCGGCGTGACGCCCGCCGCCTTGAGGGCCGTGATCTCGTTGTTGGCCGAGAGTCGGCCGAAGACACTGGCTACGGCGAAGAGCATCGTGCCCGGCACGGCGAACCGCATCGCCTCCGGCAGCACATAGGGGACGAGCATCACGATCTGCAGCAGGCCCAGCCCCTGCTGCTGGGCCTCCTTGACGAGCCCGATGATGAGCATGAAGAGCGTCAGCGCCGTGAGCGTCACCAGGAACACCTGGAGCAGCTCCGTCAGCACGTAGCGGGTGAGGATCTTCATGGCGGGGGAGTGTAGCGACCCCGGCGCGGCCGCCGGCAGGCCGATTTCAGGCCGGCGAGCGGCCCTGGCGGCCGGTGCCCTCGGCCCGCGCCGCCTCCACGGCGGCCGCATACACCCCGATCGCGGCGGCCGCCGCGCCGATGGCCCCGCGGTGATCGCCGGCAGAAGCCCGCGCCCGGGCCTGGCGGGCCGACTCCTCGACGCGGGCCCGCGGCGCGCCGTCGAGCCCCTCCGCCGCGGTCTCGACGCTCGCCGCGATGCCCTCCAAGAGTTCCGTGGTGGCCGCGCAGTCATGGCTGCGGTAAGGGCCGCCGCCGAGCTTCGCCCCGACGGCCAGCATCCGCTGGGCGGGGCCGTGGGGGAACAGGAACCCGAGAAACGCGAACAGTAGTGTGGAGATGAACGACAGCAGCGCCAGCCCGGCGATCGCGAGCGCGACGGCCCGCTTCAGGTCGGTGTTTTCCGGAGCCTGCAAAATGCCGATGGCCACCAGGGCCGCGAACAGGCTCGCGGCCGCGGCGGCCAGCAACCCCCACGGCACCGGCCGCGGCGCTGCGGCCGCGGGTTCGTCGGTGAGCGGCCAGGGCGGGTCGCCGGCCGTCGCCTGCGACACCTCCTTCGCGCCGGCGCGGGCCACGATCACCGTGACGTTGTCGGGCGCGCCGCGGACCAGCGCCAGGCCGACGAGCGCCGCGGCCGCCTCCCGCGGCGGCAGCGTGCCGGCGAGGAGGCCGATCTCCGCGTCGGCGACCTGCCCGGAGAGGCCGTCGCTGCAGAGCACGAACACGTCGCCCTCCTCCACCGGAAACGGCCCCTCCAGGTCGACCTGCACCTGCGGGTGCGGGCCCAGCGAACGCGTGATGATGTTCTTGGGCGTCTCGCGCAGGTCGAGCCCGGGCACGGCCTCACCGGCCGCCTGCAGATCCTGGAGTTCCCAGACCAGCGAGTGATCGCGAGACAGCTGTTCGATGCGGCGGCCGCGCACGCGGTAGGCGCGGCTGTCGCCCACGTGGCCCACCAGGGCGCCGCGCGGCACCAGCACCAGCGTCGTGCAGGTGGTGCCCATGCCCTTGAGGTCGACCGAACTCTCCCCCTTGGAGTGGATTTCGGTGTTGGCCTGCTCGATCGCCTGCCGCAGCGCCCGCGCGGGGGATTTTCCGGCGAGCTTCTCGTACACCAGCGGCACCTGCTCGGCCGCGATGGCACTGGCCATCTCGCCAGCGGCGTGGGCGCCCATGCCGTCGGCCACCACGAAGAGCCAGCCGCGCCGGTTGTAGATGTCGCGGTTCCAGGGCTCGAGAACGGCCTTCGCGTCCTGGTTGTTGGACCGCCGGCGGCCGACGTCGGTGCGGTCGCAATAGTCGAGGGTGGAGCCGATGGCCACGCGACGGTGCCTCGGGGCGGCGGTGGAGCGAATACGAAAGGGGACCGACCGGATTCCCAAGTCTAGCCAGATTGTCCGGACGGGGCGATACGAGGCGGCGGGCGTGGAAGGGGAAAGATCGGCTGCTCTGGCGGCGGTCGCGGGCGGTTTCTATCGTCCCCCCATGCACTCCCTCGCCCGCTCGATCCCGATGCTGCTCCTCGCGGTCGCGGCCACCGGCTGCGTGCAGCGGCGGATGACGATCCGCAGCGATCCGCCCGGCGCGCTGGTCTACGTGGACGACTACCAGATCGGCACGACGCCGGTGTCGCACGACTTCGTCTACTACGGCACGCGGAAGATCCGCCTCGTGAAGGACGGCTACGAGACGCTCACCGTCCGCCAGCCGTTCCCGATCCCGTGGTACGAATACTTCCCGCTCGACTTCGTGAGCGAGAACCTCATCCCCTGGGAGATCCGCGACGAGCGCGAGGTCGCGCTCTCGATGGCCCCGGCCGCGGCGACGCCGCCCGAGGTGGTCGTGGCCCGCGCCGAGCAGGCGCGGCTCGCGGCGGGCAGCCTGCCGCCGGCGGGGCCGGCTGCCGCCGTGGCCGCACCGTCCTCCATCCCTCCCGCCGCCGCGCAGCCTCTGCCTGCGCCGCCGGCCGCCGTTCCCCGGCCGTTCGCGCCTCCCGCGGGGCCGCCTCCGGTGCCACAGCCCTTCGACCAGGGGCCGGCCTTCCCGCCGGCGGCGAGTCCGCTCCAGGGCATGCAGCCGCCGCTGCGGAATGCGCCGACGCAGGGCGTCCCCGGCCTCGGCGTGCCATAATCGGGCCATGCCCGGCCTTCCCTCCCGATCCGCTCTCGACGCGCTGAAGCTCGATCGCCTTCGCGACCTGCTGCGGGCGATCCTGCCGCACAACCGCTTCTATGCGGAAAAGCTCGCGCGGGTCGGCGACGCCACCGCCATCGCCGCCCTCGACGAGCTCGCCGACTGGCCGTTCACCTCCAAGGAAGAACTCGTCGCGGCCGCCGCCGAAGGCACTCCGGCGAACCTCACCTGGCCCGTCGATCGCTACGTGCGGTATCACCAGACCAGCGGCACGCACGGCCGCCCGTTGCCCGTGTTCGACACGGCCGCGGACTGGCAGTGGTGGATGGAGTGCTGGCGGGAGATTCTCGCCCGCGGCGGCGTCGGCCCGGGCGATCGGGTGCTCGTGGCCTCGTCGTTCGGTCCCTACGCCGGCTTCTGGAGCGGCTTCGAGGGGGCCCGTGCGGCGGGGGCGATGGCGATTCCGAGCGGCGGCCTGTCCACCCGCGGCCGGCTCGAGCTCGCCCGCAGCCTGCGGGCCACCGTGCTCGTGGCCACGCCGAGCTACGCCCTGCATCTGGCCGAGGTGGCGGCGGCCGAGAAGCTCGACCCGCAACGGCTCGGCGTGCGGCTGGTGATCGTGGCCGGCGAGCCGGGCGGTTCGCTGCTCGCCGTGCGCGGTCGGCTCGCCGCGCTGTGGGCCGCGGAGGTGCTCGACCATGCGGGGGCCACGGAGGTCGGCCCGTGGGGCGTGGGAGACCTGCGCGGCCCGGGGCTCGACGTGCTCGAGCCGTGGTTCCATCCGGAGTTTCTCTCCACGACGACCGGCGCGGCCGCCCGGCCCGGCGAACTTGCCGAGCTCGTGCTCACCACGCTCGGCCGCGCCGGGGCCCCCGTGATCCGCTATCGCACGGGCGACCTCGTGCGGCCGCAGTGGCCGACGGACGCCGAGATCGCGGCGGGGGGCTGCCCCTGGGTGCGGCTCGATGGCGGCATCCTCGGCCGCGTCGACGACATGCTCGTGATCCGCGGCGTGAATATCTTCCCCGGGGCGATCGACGATATCGTCCGCGGATTTCCCGAAGTCGTCGAGTATCGTGTCACCGTCCGCAGCCGCGACAGCCTCGACGAACTGGCGGTCGAGATCGAGGACCGGCTGGCCGCGCCCGAGCGGGTGGCGCGGGAGTTTCAGGTGCGGCTGGGGCTGCGGGTCGACGTGCGGGCGGTGCCGCCGGGCAGCCTGCCGCGGTTCGAGGGGAAGGCTCGGCGGATCGTGGACGAACGGAGGACCCGAGCATGAGCGGACCTGTTCCCACCGCCATCGCCCGCTGTGCCGCGGGGCAGGCGGCCGGTGCGATCGAGATCACCTGGAGTGACGGCGGTCGGGGCGTGTATTCCCCGCGGCTGCTCCGCGATGCCTGCCCTTGTGCCACCTGCCGCGAGCAGCGGGCGGCCCCGCAGCCCCCCGGGCTGCTGCCGGTGCTGTCGCCGGCCGAGGTCGCCCCGCTGGCGATCACGGCGATGCGGCCGGTGGGGCAGTACGCCTATGCGATCGGGTTTTCCGACGGGCACTCCAGCGGGATCTACACGCTCGAGTATCTCCGGGAGTTGGCCTGAAGCCGCGGCTGCGGGGCTTAGCTGCCCGTGAAAAAAGCCCTCCATGGCCTTTTTCCACTTGAGCGACCGCAGGATTCGCAGACCGAAGGCGTAGCCGAGGCAACGCCGGGGTTTCCTGGGTCGCTGGCCGTCGCATCCTGCTCGGGCAGACTTGTTCCACAGTCTGTTAGGCCTCCAGGCCGCAGGCCGCGGCGTTGACCACGGCCGCGATCCGCACGGCGTCGTGGCAGGCCTCCTCGCCAGCCCCCAGGTGCAGGAGGCTGGCCTCGTGGTTCTTGATGCACAGCTCACAGCCGGCCAGGGCCGCGCAGGCCAGGCTCATGAGCTCGAAATCGAGCTTGCTCGTGGCCGGCTGGGCCATGCGGCTCATCCGCAGCCGCGGAGAGCGGGCCTCGTACGACTCCTTCCCCAGCATGTGCCGAAACCGGTAATAGACGGTGTTCATCGCCATCAGGCCGGCCGCGGCGACCGCGTCGGAGATCACGGGGGCCGCGGCGTCGCCGAGGCCTGCGCGGAGGTCGGCCTCCATAGCGGCGGCCAGCCCGCCGGCGCGGACGAAACGGGCCGCCGCCAGGGCCACGCCCAGCGCCTGCGGGGCCGCGAGGTGCTCGCCGGCGAGGACGGCGGCGAGGTTGAGGCGGATGTCCTTGAACTCGTCGGGGAGGGCGTCGCGGCAGGCGTCGAGGGCGGGGGTCGCGAGCGACATGACGTCGGGCTCCGGAGTGCGTGGCGTGCGGGAGTGCGGCGAAGCCCGGGAATTGTAGCGGCTCGTTGAAGGAGGCGGCGGCGAAATGCTACCTTCCGGCAATTTGTTTTTTCCCGCCCACGAAGCCATTTCATGCCCCGTCGCGACGACCTGCACACGATCCTCCTCATCGGCTCCGGCCCGATCGTCATCGGCCAGGCCTGCGAGTTCGACTACTCCGGCACCCAGGCCTGCAAGGCCCTGCGGGAGGACGGCTACCGCGTGGTGCTCGTCAACTCGAACCCGGCGACGATCATGACCGATCCGGGCACGGCCGACCGCACCTACATCGAGCCGCTCACCTGGCAGATGCTCGAGAAGGTGATCGCGGCGGAGAAGCCCGACGCCGTGCTCCCCACGCTCGGCGGCCAGACGGCCCTCAACCTGGCCATGGAGCTGGAGCGGCACGGCGTGCTCGCCCGGCACGGCGTGGAGATGATCGGCGCCAAGGCCGAGGCGATCCGCCGCGGCGAGGACCGCGAGATCTTCAAGGCCACGATGCACAAGATCGGCCTCGATACCTGCCGGGGCCGGATCGTGAAGAGCCTGCAGGAGGCCCGCGAGGTGCTCGCCGAGATCGGCCTTCCGGCCGTGATCCGCCCGAGCTTCACCCTCGGCGGCTCCGGCTCGGGCGTGGCCTTCAACCGCGAGGAGTTCGACACCAAGGTGCAGCGCGGACTCGACCTCTCCCCCGTGGGCGAGGTGCTGGTCGAGGAGTCGATCCTCGGCTGGAAGGAATACGAGATGGAGGTGATGCGCGACGCCGACGACAACGCCGTCGTGATCTGCTCGATCGAAAACTTCGACCCCTGCGGCGTGCACACCGGCGACTCGATCACCGTTGCCCCGGCGATGACGCTCACCGACCGGCAGTATCAGCGGATGCGCGACGCCAGCTTCGCCGTCATCCGGGCGATCGGCGTGGAGACCGGCGGGTCGAACATCCAGTTCGCGGTCGACCCGCAGACCGGGCGAATGATCGTCATCGAGATGAATCCCCGGGTCAGCCGGTCGAGCGCCCTGGCGAGCAAGGCGACCGGCTTCCCGATCGCCAAGATCGCCGCCAAACTCGCCGTCGGCTGGCGGCTCCACGAGCTGCCCAACGACATCACGCGGAAGACGAAGGCCTGCTTCGAGCCGTCGATCGACTACGTCGTCGTGAAGGTGCCGCGGTTTGCCTTCGAGAAGTTTCCCGAGGCCGACAGCCGCCTGACCACGCAGATGAAGAGCGTGGGCGAGACGATGGCCATCGGCCGGACCTTCAAGGAGGCCTTCCAGAAGGCGCTCCGCGGCCTGGAGGTGGGCTCCTTCGGCTTCGGCTGCGACGGCAAGGACCTGTGGGGCACGCCCGCCGAGCCGGCGCTCGACGACATCAAGGCCCGCGTGGCCACGCCGGACCCCGACCGCGTGTGGTATCTGCGGTATGCGTTCAAGGCCGGAATGTCGGTGGCGGAACTGCACGAGGCGACCGCCATCGATCCCTGGTTCCTCGACCAATTGCGGCAGCTCGTGGAGATCGAGAGCCTGCTGCGGACGCTCGGGTCGCTCGCCGCCCTCGACGACGGCACGCTGCGGATGGCCAAGCAGGCCGGCTTCTCCGACCGGCAGCTGGCCGTGCTCCTCGCCACCAGCGAACTCGAGGTTCGCGCGGAGCGGAAGCGGCGCGGGATCGTGGCCACCTTCAAGGCGGTCGACACCTGCGCCGCCGAGTTCGAGGCGGTCACGCCCTACTACTACTCCACCTGGGAGGCCGAGGACGAGGTCCGCCCCAAGGAGCCGGGCCGGAAGCGGATCATGATCCTCGGCGGCGGCCCCAACCGCATCGGGCAGGGGATCGAGTTCGACTACTGCTGCTGCCACGCCAGCTTCGCGCTCCGCGAGATGGGCATCGAGAGCGTGATGGTCAACTCGAACCCCGAGACGGTGAGCACCGACTACGACACCAGCGACATGCTGTTCTTCGAGCCGCTGACCTGCGAGGACGTGCTCAACATCGCCGACCGCATCTGCCCCGACGGCGTGATCGTGCAGTTCGGCGGCCAGACGCCGCTCAACCTCGCCCGGGCCCTGCACGCCGCCGGCCTGCCGATCATCGGCACCAGCGTCGACACGATCGAGATGGCCGAAGACCGGGAGCAGTTTCGCGACCTGCTCGACCGGCTGGGGCTGAAGCAGCCGGCCAGCGGCATCGCGCGGACGCTCGAGCAGGCCCGCCGCGAGGTGGCCCGGATCGGCTACCCGAGCCTCGTGCGGCCGAGCTTCGTGCTCGGCGGGCGGGCGATGGAGATCTGCTACGACCACGTGCAGTTCGAGCGGTACGTGGCCGAGGCCTTCGCCGTCGCCCAGGGGCAGCCGGTGCTCATCGACCGGTTCCTGGAGGACGCGATCGAGGTCGACGTCGACTGCATCGCCGACGGCAAGGACGTGATCGTGGCCGGCGTCATGGAGCACATCGAGGAGGCCGGCGTGCACTCCGGCGACTCGGCCTGCTGCATCCCGCCCCACAGCCTGTCCCCCGAGATGATCGCCGAGATCAAGCGGGCGGCCACCGGCCTGGCCCGGAGCCTCGGCGTGATCGGCCTGATGAACGTGCAGTTCGCCGTCAAGAAGGAGGCCGACGCCGACGGGGCGACGAAGCCGGCCCTGTACGTCATCGAGGTCAACCCGCGGGCCAGCCGCACCGTGCCCTTCGTGGCCAAGGCCACCGGGCTGCCGGTGGCGAAGGTGGCGGTCAAGGTGATGGCGGGCGTGGGCCTGGCGGAGCAGGGCGTGGTGGCCGACCCGGTGCCGGCCCACGTGAGCGTGAAGGAGAGCGTGTTTCCGTTCGTGAAGTTCGCCGGCGTGGACATCGCGCTGGGGCCGGAGATGCGGAGCACCGGCGAGGTGATGGGCGTGAGCGACACGTTCGCGATCGCCTTCGCCAAGAGCCAGATCGCCGCCGGCATCCTCCTGCCCGAGAAGGGGCGGATCTTCATCTCGGTGGCCAGCCCCCAGGCCAAGCAGTACATGATCGACGTGGCCCGGCGGCTCATCACGCTGGGCTTCGAGCTGATCGCCACCTCGGGCACGGCCCGGGAACTCGCCGCCGCGGGGATCCCGGTGGAGGTGGTGAAGAAGCTCCAGGAGGGGCATCCGAACCTCATCGACCATCTGATCGACGGCCGCGTGCAACTGATCTTCAACACGCCCCGCGGCAAAGGTGCCCGCACCGACGAGGGCCGGATCCGCGCGGCGAGCGTGCTCTACGGCGTGCCCTGCATCACCACGCTGCCGGCCGCGGAGGCCTGCGTGCGGGCGATGGAGGGGCTGCGGACGGCGCCGCTGGCCGTGCAGCCGATCCAGGACCGGTTCCCGACCGCGGCGGCCGCGGTCCGCTGACGGCGGGGCGGGGCTGCGGGTCGGGGCGGTTGCGGGTCGGGGTTGCCCACGCCCCATCGCCGGACGTTCGCTGCGGCCTTCCGGGCCTCCGCTCACTCGGAGGTGGCTGGCGCTCCGGCATCCTGCCTGCGCTGGCCACCTACGCCGGCTCCTGGGGCATGGGCAACCCCTCCCGGATCCTCACCCGTGAAGCGTCTCCCAGGCCGCGGCTCTCTGCATGGCCGCGGCGCTTCGGCATCGATGCCTGCGCGGGCGAGCAACGCCAGGGCAGGGGTTGGGGAGCGGCTCGCTGGGGTGTGGGAAAATAGGAATGGGCCGCAGCGTAGACTGACGGGATGAGAATGGAATTCGTCTCGCCTCCTCCCACGCCCCGGCCGCTGCCCGCGCCGGTGGCCGACGAGCCGCCGCGGCTGACCGCGCGGACGCTCGAGGGTCTGGAGTGGCTGCTCGCGCGGGAACTCGAGGCCGTGGGGGCGACCGACCTGCGGATCGGCCGGCGGACGATCGAGTTTGCGGCGCCGCCCGGCGCCGAGAAAGAGACGCTCTACCGGGCCGTGCTCGAATGCCGGACGGCGATCCGCGTGCTCGAGCCGCTGGGCCGGTTTCGGGTCGACGCGCCGGAGGCCCTGTACCGCGCCGTGCAGGAGATCGACTGGACGGAGCAGCTCAAGACCTCCGACACGCTGCGGGTCGATGCCGCGATCCACGACACGTTCCTCACGCACTCGCTCTACGCGGCCCAGGTCGTGAAGGACGCCGTCGTGGATCAGTTGCGGACCCCGAGCGGGAAACGGCCGAGCGTGCAGCTCCGCGGCGCGACCCTGCGGCTGGCGCTCCACCTCGTGGGTGGCGTGGCGACGGTGTTCCGCGACGCCGCCGGCCGCTCGCTCCACCAGCGGGGCTGGCGGATGGGAGAGGTGGAGGCGCCGCTCTCGGAGGTGCTGGCGGCCGGGATCCTCGGCATCGCCGGCTGGTGGCGACCGGGTGATGCCGCCGCGCCGCCGGCCTCCGGGCCGGTGCTCGACCCGATGTGCGGCTCGGGCACGCTCGTCGTCGAGGCGGCCACGATCGCGGCCGGCATGGCGCCGGGTCTGTGGCGGGCGCGGCGGAAGGCACACGGTTTTTTTCGCTTCCGCGACTGCGACCGGCCGCTGGCCGAGCAACTCGTCGCGGCGCTCGAGGCCCGCGTGGTGCAGCCGGTCGATTCGTTTGCGGGCAGTGACCTCGATCCGCCGGCGGTGGTCGCGGCACGGGCTTGCGCCGCGGCGGCGGGCGTGGCCGACCATGTCGCGATCACCCAGTGCCACTTCGAGGAGGTGCGGCCGCAGGGCGGCCCGGGGCTCGTGGTCACCAATCCGCCCTACGGCGAGCGGCTGCCGCTGCCGCGGGCGGGCGCCCTGTTTCGCCGCCTGGGCGACTGGCTGGTGGGGCAGTGCGGCGGCTGGCGGGCCGCGATTCTCGCCGCCGACACGCCGGCCGCCGGCCACCTCGGGCTGCGTCCAGCGCACCGCGTGCCGCTCATGAACGGCCCGATCGCCTGCCGGCTCCTCGAGGTCGAGATCCGCCCGCGGCATGGAGCGCGGGACGAGATGCGGCCCGGAGTCCCCCGGCTTCCGCCGGGGGCTTCTTGTGAGGCGGAGCCGCCGAGGCCGCACCCGAGTCCCGAGGGCGAGATTCGCCTGCGGCATGGGGCGCGGGACGAGATGCGGCCCGGAGTCCCCCGGCTTCCGCCGGGGGCTTCTTGTGAGGCGGAGCCGCCGGCGCCGGTGCCTGCGCCCCGTGCCGGTGGCCGCACCACCGCCGACCAGATCGCCGACTTCCGCCGCCGGCTCGCCAAGCGGTTCAAGCATCTCGCCAAGTGGGCCCGGCGGCAGGGGATCGAGGCGTTTCGCGTCTACGATCGCGACATCCCCGAGATTCCGCTGGTCATCGACTGGTATGCCGGCTGGCTGCACGCGGCCGAGTATGACCGGCCGCACGAGCGGACCGAGATCGAGCACGAAGTGTGGCTCGACCGGATGGTCGAGGCCGCGGCGACGGAACTCGGCGTGCCGCCCGAGCGGACGTTTCTCAAGGTCCGGCGCCGGCAGCGGGATGGCGGGCAGTACGAGAAGGTGGATGCCCGCCGGGCCCTGGTCACCGTCCAGGAGGGCGACCTGGCCTTCGAGGTGAACCTCTCCGACTATCTCGACACCGGCCTGTTCCTCGACCACCGCACGACGCGGTCGCTGGTCCGCGCGGAGGCCGCGGGCAAGCGGTTCCTCAATCTCTTCTGCTACACCGGCAGCTTCTCGGTGGCGGCGGCCGCCGGCGGCGCGGCGACGACGACGAGCGTCGATCTCTCCAACACCTACCTCGACTGGACGCGGACGAACCTGGCCCGCAACGCCTTCAAGGACGCGGGTCGACACCGGATCGTGCGGGACGAGGCCCGGGCCTTCCTGGAGCATCGGGCGCGGCGCGGCGAGGCCCCCTTCGACCTCGTCGTCTGCGACCCACCCACCTTCTCGCGGTCGGCCAAGAGCGAGATGCCGTGGGACGTGGACCGCGATCACGCCGGGCTGCTGGAGCTCGTCGCGCGGAACCTCGCGCCGGGCGGCGTCGTCTACTTCTCGACGAACTTTCGCCGCTTCCGTCTGGCCGCGGAGCGGCTGGCCGCCACGTACACGATCCGCGAGATCACCCGGCGGACGATTCCCGAGGACTTTCGCAACGACCGCATCCACCGCGCCTGGCGGCTGGTGTCGCCGGGGGCGGTTTGACGCGTGTCCGATGGCAGCCATACATTCAGCGCCATGATGATGCGGAACCTGATGACGCCGGTCTGGATGACGCGGGGCTGCATGACGCGGATCCTTGCGATCGGTGCGGTCCTGGCCTGTCTGCCGCCGCTCGGCGGCTGCACGCGGCCGGCCGACCCGACGCTCGTGAAGATCGTCTCCAGCCTGCCGCGGACGGGCTCCGCGAAGCAGCAGTCCGACACGATCGTGCGCGGCATCCGCATGGCCTTCGACGAGGCGGGCTGGCGGGCCGGACCTTACCGGGTCGAATACCTCGACCTCGACGATTCCACCGCGGCGGCCGGCCAGTGGACCAGCGAGGCCGAGGCGGCCAATGCCCGGCGGGCCCTCCAGGACCCCGACGTGGTCGCCTACATCGGCACCTTCAACTCCGGGGCCGCGAAGGTCTCGATGCCGATCCTCAATCTCGGCGACCTGCTGATGGTGTCGCCGGCGAACACGGCCGTGGGCCTGACGAAGCCCGGCCTCGGCATGCCCGGCGAGCCCGACGTGTACCGGCCCACGGGGCGGCTCAATTATGTGCGGGTCGTGCCGGGCGACGATCTGCAGGGGCCGCTCGCCGCCGACTGGGCCAAGGCCCGGGGCGTGAAGCGGGCCTACATCCTCGACGACAACGAGGTCTACGGAAAGGGCATCGCGGACCTGTTCGACGAGCGGTGCCGCGAGATCGGGATCGAGGTCGTCGGCCACGACTCGATCGACGCCAAGGCCCAGGAGTTCAAGTCGCTGATGGCGAGCGTCAAGGCCGCCCGGCCCGATCTCGTGTACTTCGGCGGCACGACGCAGAGCAAGGGGGGACAGCTCGCCAAGGACATGGCTAGCGCCGGGATCGCGGCGCTGCTCATGGTGCCCGACGGCTGCCGGGAGCAGGTGTTCATCGACGCCGCAGGGGCGAGCAACCTCGAGGGCCGCTGCTTCGTGACCTTCGGCGGCCTGCCGCCGGAGAAGCTCACGGGCAAGGGAAGCGAGTTCGTCGCGCGGTATCGGGCGAAGTATGGCGAGCTGCCCGAGGCCTATGCCGTCTATGGCTACGAGGCGGCGGGCGTGGCCCTGCGGGCGATCCGCGACGCGGCCGCGAAGGACCGTCGGGCGATCGCCGACGCGGCCCTGGCGATCAAGGACTACGACGGCGCCCTGGGCCGGTGGGGCTTCGACGCCAACGGTGACACCACGATGCGGACGCTCACGGTGAGCGGCGTCAAGGACGGGCAGTTCGTGTTCGAGGAGATCCTCGACGCCTCGATCGCCGAACCGCCGCCGGCCGGACCGGCCGCGAAACCCTAGCGAGAGCCACGGCGGCCGTGCAGTTCTTCCTCCAGCAATGCCTGATCGGCCTGACCAACGGCGCCCTCGTGGCGCTGGTGGCCCTCGGCTACACGATGGTCTACGGGATCATCCGGCTCATCAATTTCGCCCACGGCGACCTGATCATGCTGGGGGCCTGCCTGGCCCTGTCGCTGGTCGGCGGCCTGGGCCTCGGCGCCGGGGCCGCGACGACCACCTGGGGAGGGATCGTGCTCCTGGTCGCCGGATGCGGCCTGTTCTGCGGGCTCGTCAACGTGGCCGTCGATCGGATCGTCTACCGGCCGCTGCGGAACGCCCCCAAGCTCGCGCCGCTGGTCTCCGCGATCGGCGTATCGTTCATCTTCATGAACATCGGCCTGTTTTGGATCGGCCCGGCGGATCGCGCGTTTCCCGAACTGCTGCCGGCCACGAACCTGCTCGCCGGAGAGGGGCTGCAGTTCACGGCCAAGGACCTGCTCGTGCTGCTGGTGGTGGTGCCGCTGATGCTCGGGCTCACGGTGCTCGTGAAGGCGACGCGGCTCGGCAAGGCGATGCGGGCGGTGTCGCAGGATCCGGTCGCGGCGGCGCTGGTGGGGATCGACGTCGACTGGGTGATCGCCGCGACCTTCTTCGTGGGCGGCTTCCTGGGCGGCGCCGCCAGCGTGATCTACGGTCTGTACATCAACACCATCGGCTTCCAGATGGGCTTTCAGAACGGGCTCTACGCCTTCACGGCCGCGGTGCTCGGGGGGATCGGCAGCATTCCCGGCGCCGTGGTCGGCGGCCTGGTGATCGGCCTGGTGCGGTCGCTGTCGAGCGCCTATGTGGGCGAGCGGTGGACCGGGGCGATCGTGTTCGCGATCCTGATCGTGATCCTCGTCTTTCGCCCCGAGGGCCTGCTCGGGAAGGCGACGAAGGAGAAGGTATGAGCCACCTGTCGGCCCTGACGCCGCGCGACCGGGCCCTGGCCTTTCTCCGCGAGCGGTGGGATCTCGTCGCCCTCGTGGTGCTGGCGGTGGCGCCGCTGTGCATCCCCGCGCTCGGCGGCGCGCTCGGCGGGCAGGTGACGACGCTCTTCATCTACTGCATCCTGGCACTGGGTCTGAACGTGATGGTCGGCTACACCGGCCTCGTCCACCTCGGGATCGCGGCCTTCTTCGGGATCGGCGCCTACTGCTACGCGATCCTCACCGTGCCCATGTATCCGTTCCAGATGCGGTTCGCCCTGGCGGCGGCGATCAGCGGCCTGGCGGCGGCGGCGGTGGGCCTGGCCCTCGGCGCGCCCACGCTGCGGCTGCGGGGCGACTACCTGGCGATCGTGACGCTCGGGTTCGGCGAGGTGGTGAAGGTCACGCTGCGGAACCTGGAGCAGATCACCGGCGGCATGAAGGGGCTCAATCCGGTGCCTCCTCCGGGCGCCGGGGTGCGGCTCGGGGACATGGACCTCGGCCTGGCCTTCGCGGTCGATCCGCGGTGGTTCTACTATCTGGCGCTGCTCGTGCTGGCGGGGGTCGTGGTCGCGATGCGGCGGCTGGAGAACTCGCGGCTGGGGCGGGCCTGGGTGGCCGTCCGCGAGGACGAACTGGCCGCGGCGGCGATGGGGATCTCGGCCACGAAGGTCAAGCTCTCGGCCTTCGCGATGTCGTCGGCGGTCGCCGGCCTGGCCGGCTGCCTGTACGCGGCCAGCCTGTCGACGACGGCCGACCCGAACGCTTACGACTTCAACCGCTCGATCATGGTGCTGTGTGCCGTGATCCTCGGCGGCCTGGGGAGCATTCCCGGCACGCTGCTCGGCGTGGCCCTCCTGGTGGGCTTCGACACCGTGCTCGCCCCGTGGGCCGACGCCTGGATCCAGCAGATGAACATCAATCCCACGGGCTCGAGCCTGCTGTCGTTCAGCGGCTGGCGGCTGGCCGTGTTCGGCCTGGCGTTGATCCTGGTGATGCGGTTCCGGCCCGCGGGCCTCGTGCCCTCGCGGCGGCTCGCGGCCGAACTGCACGAGGTGCACGGATGACCCCCCGCGCCGCCGATCCGCCGGCCCTCGTGGGCTCGGTCCCGCTGCTCTCCCTGGAGGGAGTGACGATCCGCTTCGGCGGTCTGGTGGCGGTGTCGGATCTCGATCTCGACGTGCCCGAGGGGAGCATCGTCTCGCTGATCGGCCCCAACGGCGCCGGCAAGACCACCGCCTTCAACTGCATCAGCGGCGTCTACGCCCCCAGTGGTGGCACCGTCCGCTTCCAGGGACGGCGGTTGGAGCGGGCGTTCACTCCGAGCACCGTCTGGTCGGCGCTGGCCGTCGGGCTGCTCACCGGCCTGCTGTTCGCGGCGGCGGCCGTCGACGTCGACCGGCTGTGGCAGGCCGTCGTCAAGCGGGGCATGATCACCGACGAGCCGTTCACGCTCGCCGGCGCCGCCGACCGGCTCCACGGCTACTTCCGGGCCGAGCTCGCCATCGATCAGATGGCGGGCAAGTGGCGGATCGTGAGCGCCGACGGGAGCGACGTGCTCGCGATCCGTCGCGATCTCGCCGAGGCCCGGGCCGTCCGCAACGAACTGCAGGCGGCGGTCACCGCCCGCCGCGCGGGTCCGGGCACCGTGCCCGACGCCACCGACACCGAGCAGCCGGGGGCGGCCGCGGGGGCGCGGGTCCCGCTGCTCCACGAAGAGCTGCTCGACCGGCTCGCCGCCGGCAAGAGCCGGATCCGCTGGCGGGGCCTGCTCGGGTTCCTGTGCGGCGGGCTGCTGGGCGCCGCCGGCACGATGGCCGTCTGGCGCCGCGGCCGCCGCGCTCCCGACGTGGTCGCCCGGGCGGGCATCTCGCGGACGTTCCAGAACATCCGCCTGTTCTCCAACATGACGGTGCTTGAGAACGTGCTCGTGGGCCTCGATCGCACGATTCCCGGCGGGGCATGGGCGATGCTGTTTCGCACCCCGGCGAATCGTGCCGCGGAGGCGGCGGCGGCGGCGCGGGCCTTCGAGGCCCTGGCGTTCGTGGGCCTCCAGGGCGATGCCAACCGGATTGCCGGCCAGCTGCCCTACGGCGACCAGCGGCGGCTGGAAATCGCCCGGGCGCTGGCCACGGGCGCCACGCTGCTGCTGCTCGACGAGCCGGCCGCGGGCATGAATCCCGCCGAGACGTCGGCCCTGGCGCAGCTCGTCGAGCGGATTCGCGACCGCGGCCTCACGGTGCTGCTCATCGAGCACCACATGAACGTCGTGATGCGGATCAGCGACAAGGTCGCCGTGCTCGACCACGGCGTGAAGATCGCGGAGGGCCGTCCCGAAGACGTGCGCCGCGACGCGAAGGTGATCGAAGCCTATCTGGGCGGGGAAGGGTGAGGCCGATGCCGCTGCTGGAAGTCACCGACCTCGTGGCGGGCTACGGTCCGATCCGGGCGCTCGACGGCGTGTCGCTCGAGGTCGAGCCGGGCGAGCTGGTGGCCATCATCGGCGCCAACGGCGCCGGCAAGACCACGCTCCTGATGGCGATCTCCGGCGTGGTGCCGCCGCGGGCGGGCGGGATCCGCTTCGCGGGCCGGTCGCTGGCTGGTCTGCCGCCGCACGAGATCATGCGGGCCGGGATCGGCCATGCGCCGGAGGGCCGCCGGATCTTTCCCCGGCTCACGGTGCGGGAGAACCTGGAGCTCGGCGGCTTCGCGCGGGACGACCGCGGTCAGGTGGCCCGCGACATCGACGAGGCCTGCGGGCTGTTTCCCGTGCTCGGACAGCGGATGGCGCAGCTCGGCGGCACGCTGTCCGGCGGCGAGCAGCAGATGCTGGCGATCGCCCGGGCGCTGGTGGGCCGGCCGCAGCTGCTCCTCCTCGACGAGCCGTCGCTGGGCCTGGCGCCGCTGGTCGTGGCCAAGGTGTTCGAGGTGATCAAGGCGCTTTCCGCACGCGGCATCGGCGTGCTCTTGGTGGAGCAGAATGCCCGCGCCGCGCTCAAGCTCGCTGCCCGCGGCTGGGTGCTGGAGACCGGCCGCGTCACGCTCACGGGCTCGGGCGCGGAGCTCGCCGCCGACCGCCGCGTCCGCGACGCCTACCTCGGCGAGGCGTGAGTTTTGACGGTCCGCCGCATGGTGGGCGGGAAGGCCTGCCACCCGGAGTCCCCCGGCTTCCGCCGGGGGCTTTTTGTGTGCTCGTGGCGTGTGAGTCATCCCACGAAGCCCCGGGCGGGAGCCCGGGGACACCGGGCATGAAAACCACCCCGCCATCCATGTCGCACGACGACGTTTCACCGCCGTGATCAGGTCGCCGTGGCCTGCCTCGCCTTCGCGGGGATCACGCCGAGCAGCTCGTCCCAACTCTTGACGAAGGCGGCGGCGCCCTGGGCTTGCAGGTCGGCGCCAAGGGCGGCCACGTCGATGCCGGCGGCCGTGATCTCGGCGAGCACCCGGCCACGGTCGCCGCCGTCGGCCGACAGCGGCGGCCCGAGCGTGCCGTGGTCGGCAAAGGCCAGGAGCGTCGCCTCCGGCATCGTGTTCACGGTGAGCGGTGCCGCAAGTTCGCGGACGTAGAGATGATCCGAAAGGGTCGGATCCTTCGTGCCCGTGCTCGCCATCAGGAGCCGCTGCGGCGGCACGCCGAAGTTTGCCAGTCGCTGCCAGCGGTCACCCGCCAGCAGCCGGCGGTATACCGCGTAGGCGTCCGCCCCGATCGCGATCCCGAGTCGGTTGGCGAGATGCGTCGGCAGCTGACTCGCCGTGGCCGCGTCCCAGCGGCTGATGAACAGCGACGCCACCGAGCAGACGCGGGGATCGAGGCCGGCCGCGATCCGCCGCTCCACGCCCCGCATCCAGGCCTCGGCCGCGGCCTGGTATTGCGCGGCTGTGAAGAGCAGCGTGACGTTCACCGGCACCCCGGCCGCCGTCGCCTCCTCGATCGCCGCCAGGCCGGCACTGGTGCCGGGGATCTTGATGAACAGGTTCGGCCGAGCGGCCCGGGCATGGAGGTCGCGGGCGGCGGAGAGCGTGCTGGCGGTGTCGTAGGCCAGCCGCGGCGAGACTTCGAGCGACACCCAGCCGTCGAGGCCGCCGGTCCGGTCGTGGACCGGCCGGAAGAGGTCGGCCGCCCGGGTCAGATCCTCGAGCGCCAGCGTGAAGAAGATTTCCTCGGGCGTGCGGCCGCGCCGGGCCTGGTCGGCGATCGTGGCGTCGTAGGCGGCCGAGGTCTTTACCGCCAGGTTGAAGATCGTGGGGTTGCTCGTCAGCCCGGTGACGGACAGGTTGCGGATGTAACGGGCGAGCGTGCCGTCGTCGAGCAGCGTGCGGGTGATGTTGTCGAGCCACAGGCTCGTGCCGAGGTCGTGGAGGTCCGCGGTGGGGGTCGGCATCGGGAGGTGATCTCCGGAGGAGTGGCTGGCTCAGGGGGTGGAACGGATGTGGTACGGCATGACGTCGAACATCATGGTTCCGCCTCCTTGCCGACGACGAGGTCGAGGATCGCGGTGCCGAAGTCGGCGAGCCGCTTCTCGCCGATTCCCTTGCAGCGGAGCAGAGCCGCCGGTGAGGCCGGTTTCTGGCGGGCGATCGCCCGCAGGGCCTTGTCGTCGAGGATCGTCCAGGCCGGCTTGCCGCGGGCCTCGGCCACCCGCCGCCGCCACTTCCGCAGCCGCTCGAAGAGATCGCGATCCACGCCCTCCCAGTCGTCGGCATCGGCCTGCGTCGTCCGGGCCTTGCCCGCCCGGGGCTCGAGGAGCACGACCTCGCGGGTGCCGCGGAGCACCTCCCACGACTTGTCGTTGAGCGTGACGACGGGCCGGTCGCCGGGGGTGCGGGCCAGCAGCCCCTGGTCGAGCAGCTGGTGCACAAGGTTCTCGGCCGTCCGCTGCTCCAGGTTCACCAGCAGGCCGAACGTCGACAGCCGGTCGTGGCCGTGCCGCAGCACGCCTTCGGTCTTCGCGCCGCGGAGCACCTCGCACACGTGCCGGACGCCGAACCGCTCGCCCACACGGGCCACGCAGGAGAGGATCTTCTGGGCGGTCACCGTCGCGTCCGGCAGGCTGTTGGTCTCACCGAGGCAGACGTCGCAGGCGCCGCAGGAGGCGGCCGGGTAGGCCTGGCCGAAATACTCCGACAGGGCGGCGTGGCGGCAGCGGGCGGCCTGGGCGTAGCGCCGCATGGCGTGCAGGTGCTCGGCCTGCGCGGCGCAGAGCTTTTCCTGCTCGGCGGCGTCGAGCTCCGACTCCGCGGCGCTCTTGCGGACCAGCGATTCCCAGCTGAAGACGTCGGCCGACGAATAGAGCAGCACGCACTCGGCCGCCAGGCCGTCGCGGCCCGCCCGCCCGGTCTCCTGTTGGTAGGCCTCCAGGCTCTTGGGCAGCGAGGTGTGGAGCACGAGGCGGACGTCGGAACGGTCGATGCCCATGCCGAAGGCCACCGTCGCCACGACGACGTCGATCGTCTCGCTGGCGAAGGCCTCCTGGGTCGCGTGCCGCTCGCGGGCGTCGAGGCCGGCATGGTAGGGCCGGGCGAGCAGGCCCTCGGCGGCGAGCCGGGCAGCGAGCCGCTCGGTCTCTTTCCGCGAGATGCAGTACACGATCGAAGCCTCGCCCCGATGGCGGCCGAGGATCTTCAGCACCTGGGCCACCCGGTCGGCGCGGGGCACGACCCGATACACGAGGTTCGGGCGATCGAAGGTGCCGATCAGCGTCGCCGGCGAGCGGAGGGCGAGCTGGCGGGCGATGTCGTCGCGAACCCGCGGCGTGGCGGTGGCCGTGAAGGCGTGGATGCTGGCGGCCGGAAACCGGTCGCGGAGCAGGGCCAGTTGCCGGTATTCCGGGCGGAAGTCGTGACCCCACTGGCTGATGCAGTGGGCCTCGTCGATCGCGAACCGCTTCACGCCGACCCGGGCCAGCAGGTCGAGCAGGCCGGTGTTCACCAGCCGCTCCGGCGCCGTGAACAGGAGCCGCAGTTCGCCCGCGGCGAGCCGGTCGCGGACCGCCGCCCGCTCCTCCGGCGACATCCCGCCGTGCAGCGCGGCCGCCGGATAGCCGATCGCCTCCAGGGCATCGACCTGATCCTTCATCAGGGCGACCAGTGGCGAGACCACGACGTCGGTCGTCTCGCCGACCAGCGGCGGCACCTGGTAGCAGAGGCTCTTGCCGCCGCCCGTCGGCATCACGACGAGCGAGTCGCGGCCGGCGAGCGCCGCGGCGATCGCGTCGGCCTGGAGGGGGCGGAGCGTGTCGAAGCCCCACCAGCGGGAGAGCACTTCCGCGATCCGCGGGTCGGCGTGCGGACCGGGGTCCTCGGCGGCGTCGCGGGTGGCTGTCGGCGAGGACACGGGGCAATGGCTCCGGCGGCGGCAAAAACCCGGCTGTCCGTGGACAAAGCCCGCCATGGCCCTCGCCCACCGGATCGACCGGAGGAGACGCCGAGGGGCCTCTGGGCGACGGTCGCCGCACCCTGCGGCGGCAGACTTGGTCCACCGTTGGCCCAGCACCTTACCAGAGGCCGCCGCCGCGCGTGTAGACTCGGCGGCGATGCTGTGGATCGCGTGGAAAATGCTGATCGGCAACCGGGTGAAGTACCTCGGCATCGTGTTCGGGGTCGTGTTCGCCGCGCTGCTCATCGCCCAGCAGTCGTCGATCTTCTGCGGGCTGATGTCGCTCACCGTCAGCCAGATCCGCGACGTCCAGGGCCCCGACATCTGGGTCATGGACGCCAAGGTCCAGTACGTCGACGACATCAAGCCGCTCGCCGACACCGAGCTCTTTCGGGTCAAGGGGGTGCCGGGCGTGGCCTGGGCGGTGCGGTTCTACAAGGGCACGGCCCGCGCCCGGCTCGCGGAGGGCAGCTACGAGCAGATGATGCTCCTCGGGCTCGACGACGCCACGCTCATCGGCGCGCCGGAGCAGGTGGTGCTCGGCTCGATCGCCGACCTTCGCAAGCCTGATGCCGTGATCATGGACGACGCCGGCTACAAACGGATCTGGCCGGGCGAGCCGTACCAACTCGGCAGGGTGTTCGAGATGAACGACCGGCGGGCCGTGCTGGTGGGCGTGACGAAGGCGAGCCGGAGCTTCACCAGCTTCCCCATCGTCTACACGCGGTACAGCCAGGCCGTGGCGTTCGCGCCCCCGGAGCGGAAGGTGCTCTCGTTCGTGCTCGCGGACGCCGAGCCGGGGGTCGCCCCGGAGGAGGTCTGCCGGCGGATCGAGGCCCAGACCGGCCTGCAGGCGCTGACGCGGGCCCAGTTCTTCCGCAAGACGATCCGCTACTACCTGGCCAAGACCGGCATCCCCGTGAACTTCGCGGTCACGGTGCTGCTCGGGTTCCTGGTGGGCACGGCGATCGCCGGCCAGACGTTCTACCTGTTCACCGTGGAGAACATCCGTCAGTTCGGGGCGCTCAAGGCGATGGGCACGAGCAACTGGACGATCCTGGGGATGGTGCTGGCCCAGGCCCTGCAGGTGGGCCTGATCGGCTACGGCGTGGGTGTCGGGCTGGCCGCGATCTTCGGGCAGGTCGTCAAGGGGGCCTCGCGGCTCTCGTTCTTCATGCCGTGGCAGGTGCTGGCGATCACCGGCGTGGCGGTGTTCGTGATCGTGCTGCTGGCGAGCCTGCTGTCGATCCGCAAGGTGCTGATCGTCGATCCCGCCATCGTGTTCCGCGGTTGACCGGAGGGGGCGATGGCGACGACGGTTCCCGCGCACGCCCCCGCCACGGCCGACCTGGCGATCCGCGTCCGCGGCGTCACCAAGGAGTTCGGCAGCGGCGGGGCCGTGGCCCGGGCCCTGCGCGGTGTCGATCTCGACGTCGCCTACGGCGAGATGCTGATGCTCGTCGGCCCCAGCGGCTGCGGCAAGACGACGCTCGTGTCGATCATCGCCGGCACGCTCGCGCCCACGGCAGGCGACGTCGTCGTGCTCGGGCATGATCTGGTTGCCATGACGAACGGGGCCAAGGTCCGCTTCCGCCGGGAGCACGTCGGCTTCGTCTTCCAGGCCTACAACCTGCTGCCCGCCCTGACGGCCGCCGAGAACGCGGCGGTGCCGCTGTTGATCGCCGGCTGGCGGCGGCGGGACGCGGTCGAGAAGGCGGCCGACGTGCTCGACGCGCTCGGCCTCGGCGACCGGCTCGCGAACCTCCCGACCGAACTCTCGGGTGGCCAGCAGCAGCGGGTGGCGATCGCCCGGGCCCTCGTCCACGAGCCCCGGCTGCTCGTCTGCGACGAGCCGACCAGCGCCCTGGATGCGGAAAATGGCCGGATCACGATGGAGTTGATCGAGCGGCTCGCGGTCCAGCCCGGCCGGGCCGTGATCGTGGTGACGCACGATTCCCGGGTCTATTCGTTCGCCGACCGCATCGCCTCGATGGAGGACGGCCGTATCGAGGCTGTGGAAGCGGGGCCGCGCCGCGGTGCCGCGAGGGGGTAGGCTGCCGGGAAGCCCGAATCGTCAGATGAGGGAATGCGCGTCGCTCCACCAGAGGCCCCATCCGCATTCCCTCGGCTCGCGCCCCGGGGTCTTCCGTGGCGCATGCCTCCAGGCATGCGCAAGGGCGTCCACGCTTCCAAACCCAGATTCGCACGCCTGGAGGCGTACGCCACGGGACCGGGCTTCAAGGAACGGGACCGCCAAGCCCGACAGACCGGAAACGCAACACCCGTCCCAAGAGGCAGACTGGCTAAACTGTGGGACGAGATGTCCGCGTTACGCCCAGTTCACTAGAGGTTGGTCGGTATGTCCACCGCGTCCCGCGAATCTGCCGCCGTCACTGTCGCGTCTCCGCCCCGGCGGCTCGACCGGGGGCGCACGGTCGGCGATCTGGTCACCCAGTGGCTCCTGCCGCTGATCGCCATCGGTCTCCTGGGCTTCGCTGGCTGGTTCGTGTGGCGCACCCGGCCCGTGACCGGCGATCCGCCGCCGCCGATCGCTCCGGCAGTGAACCCCTACGCCGCGGCACTCGCGGCCGCCGGCATCGTCGAGGCCCAGACCGAGAACATCGCCGCCGGCTCGGCGACCCCGGGCGTCGTGGTGGAAGTGCTGGTCAACGTGGGGGACGACGTGCAGCCCGGCCGGCCGCTGTTCCGCCTCGACGACCGCGACCTGCGGGCCGAGCTTGCGGTGCGGAAGGCCGAGGTCGAGCGGGCGAAGACCGACCTGGTGCGGCTCGAGGCGGAGCCGCGGCCAGAGAAGATTCCCGTGCAGGCGGCGGCCGTCCGCGAGGCCCAGTCGCTGCTGGCCCGTGAGCAGGACGCCCTCAAGCGGGCCCGCGAGACCTTCGCGCAACGCGTCACCACCGAGGAGGATCTGATCGCCAAGCAGCAGGCGGTGCGGTTCGCGGAGGCGAGCGTCGCCCGGGCTCAGGCCGACCTCGACCTGCTGGAGGCCGGTTCGTGGCGCTACGACCTGGACGTCAGTCGGGCGGCGGTGAAGCGGGCCGAGGCTGAGGCCGCGCATATCGAGACGGCACTCGACCGGCTCGTCGTCCGGGCGTTGGTCGCCGGCCGCGTTCTGCAGGTGAATGTGCGGCCGGGCGAGTTCGTGGGCGCCCCGCCGAACCAGCCGCTGGTGGTTTTGGGCAACATCGAGAAGCTGCATGTGCGGGTGGATGTGGACGAGTACGACATCGCCCGGTTCGACCAGGCGGCGTCCGCCACGGCCTTCCCGCGGGGCAGCCTCCAGCAGCGCTACCCCTTGGAGTTCGTCCGCGTGGAGCCGTTCGTGGTCCCAAAGAAGTCGCTGACGGGCGACACGACCGAGCGGGTCGATACCAGGGTGCTGCAGGTGATCTACGAGTTCGACCCCGCCGGTCGGCCTCCGCTGTTCGTCGGCCAGCAGGTCGACGTGTACATCGACGCCGCCAGCCGGTAGCAGGCTGTGGAACAAGACGGCCACGGAGGGCTTTTTCCACGGGCAGGCAACCGCGGGGATTTGGGAAGGCCGGAAATCCGCCTTGTCCGCACGCAACGGGGCTGGGAGAGTGCCGCCCCATGCTCCCGCAGCACCATCGTTTCATCGTGCCGATCCCCGGGCGAGCGCGTGCCCGGATCGCAGCCGCGTGCTGCGCCGCGGTGTTCGCGCTGCCGCCGGCCTTGCCCGCCGCCGGCATCTTCCTGCCGGCAGCCGACGGTGCCGCCCTGTGGCGGCAGACACTCGGCACGGTGGCGGCCGACTGGCCGGTGGTCCGCGTCGTCGCCCCCGACTTCCAGGCCATGCCGCCGCGGGACGGCCTGATCGAATCGGCCTGGGTGGAGCCACCGGGCGGGGCTGTGCAGGCCTGGCCGCCGCGGCGTCAACGGGTGGTCGTGAAAGTGGCGCCCGCGGCCGGGGGGGCATGGGTCGACGCCGCAGTGGAAACACAGTCTCTGGCGGGGCAGGCGACCGGGGGCAACGGCATCGAACTGGTGGGTGATTGGCGCGACGAACCGGGGGCGGCGTCCGACCGGCTCACGGCCAGCCTGGCGGCGAACTTTCCGGCCACCGGGGGCGTGGTCAGCAGCCTGCCGCCGCTCGATCGGGAATTGTTCGCCGCGCCCGCGGCGCCGGAACCGCCATGGGCCCGCAGCCGCTTTCCGCGGCTCGCCCGGGCGGGCTTCAAGGTGGCGGAGGACTACCGCAACTTTTACTCCTGCGACGGCCTGGTCTGCCTCACCGCGGCCTTCGGGGCCGGGGCGATCATGGCCAACACGGGCTTCGACGTCACCATGCAGGATGCCTGGCAGCGAGGTGTCGACCCGACGAGCCTGGGGACGTTTTTCTCCGGCTGCAAGGATATCGGGGAGGGCCGCTACGTCCTGCCGATCTTCGGCGCGGCGGCTGCGACCGGGCTGATCCTCGAGGGCAACCCGGCGGGCGACGTCGTGGGCGAGTGGGGCTCGCGGTCGCTGCGGATGTTCGTCGTGGGAGCGCCTCCGCTCTACGCGATGCAGTGGGTCACCGGCGCGTCGCGGCCTGACGAGGGAACAGCCGGCAGCCGCTGGCACATGTTCAACGACAACAACGGCGTGAGCGGTCACGCCTTCGTCGGGGCGCTGCCGTTCCTGGCCGCGGCCGAGATGGTGGAAAGCCCGCTGCTCAAGGGCACGCTCTACGTCTGCTCGACGTTCGTCGGCTTCTCACGCATGACCGACAACGCCCACTATCCGTCGCAGGTGTTCCTCGGCTGGTATCTCGCCTGGGCCAGCGCACGGGCCGTGAGCGGCACCGAAACCCGCTTTGCCGGCATGGACCTGACGATCGTGCCGCTGCCGATGGCCGACCTCGGCGGGGCCGCCGTGCAGGCGACGTGGTGAGTTCCACCCGCCGCCGGTCGTTCGTGGTCCGGCCGCGATGCCGCCCGTTCAGTTCATGAACAGCAGGGCGATCGCGATCGCCGCCGAGCCCACTCCCATCGGGAGCGTGAAGACGGCCCGTGCGGGGCCGCCCGCGGGCACGATCTCGGCCCGCTCGGCCCGCTCGGCCGTCGGCAGGCCCAGCAGGGCCTCAAGATCCCGGAACGCGATCGGGCGCGACAGCAGCGAATCGGCACCGGACACGCGGGCGTCGCCCGCGGCGATGCCCCACTGCCGCGATCCCGGAGGGGCCGCTTCGATCACCGCCAGTTTCGTGTCGCCGCGGCCCTGGGCAGCGAGTTGCGATTGCAGGAGCGGTACGAGGTCGTGCCCCGACATGTCGTCGAGCTCGGGGGCGATCAGCCAGGCGTCGACCCGCAGCCGGCGGGCGAGCTTCACCGCCTCGGCACCGCTGGCCCGAAAGTGAAGCGAGATCTTTCCGAGCCGCGCACTGGCCGCCAGGCCCTTGTAGGCGTCGAACCGCGGGTCGACCACGACCACGCAGGGAACGGACGACTCGAGGAGCTCGGGGCTTCGCAGCGACATGAGCAAATCCTTGAATGCGGGTCGGGAAAAGAGGCGGTTGAGAAGCGAGAAGGTTCGGGTGAAAGCAGGTCGGCGGTTCAGCCGGCGACTTCCTTGACGGCGACGTGCGGGGAACGGCTGGCCCGGATCACGTCGAGGGTGACGGGCCGCACCAAGTAGCCGGCGACTCCGGAGGTCAGCGACCGCTGCTCCTCCTCGAGCGAATAGGTGTCGGACACCAGAAACACGCCGGGCCGCATGCCTTCGCCAACCTTGTCGAGAGAGACCCGCGAGCCGTCCATGAGCGGATCGACCTCACCCTGCAGAATGCTCGGCGAGAGCATGGCGAGCAGGTCGAAGCCGGACATGTCGGGCAGGTCCGTGCTCACGAGCCACGCATCCGCACGGAACCGCCTTGCGAGGCGGATGGCCGACCGGCCGTCAACGCAGAAGTGCAGTCCCACCTCACCGGCCTGGGCGGCCTCGACGAAATCAGCATAGCGATCACACGTGGCATCGACGATCACGATCTCGTGAATGCCCGCATCGCGGAGCGAAGGCGGAGCGAGGGACGGTGCGTCGAGGTTGAAGTGACGAGTGTTCATGGTGACATCCAGGATGTGGCGGACGGGATAGATACAGATCGATTCACGTGCCGTTCAAACGAACGACACGATCGACAGGAACAACGTGATGGGGACGATGCACAGCAGCATGTCGGCCTTGGTGAGAGACCAGCCGCCGTCGCCGGCAGCCGAGGAAACGTTCATGAGCGGACTCCTTTTCGCACTCCAGAAATCAATGCGGCGACTGACGACCTCGCCCGTCGGGCCCGATGCCCGGACGGGGGTGATCGCAGGACCGCCCTTGCCAGAAAGGAAGATGCACGTGGCGTGCCGAACCGCGACTGAGCCTCTGAAAAAATCCGTGCCCGCGCGAAAAGCGGGAAAAAGCGGTGTGGGCTGCGGTTGCTGGCCGTCGTGGCGGTCGTGCCGGAGGCAACGGTCCGGGCGGCGCTGGAGCGAATCGCCCCAGGGGTGCGGTCGCCAGCGACCGGGGGTGGAGCGAATCGCCCCAGTGCTGGTGCTATCCGACCAGGGCGCGACGAACGAGGAGCGTGGAGACGCCTTCGACCAGCTCGACGTGGCCGATCCGGGCTGGGAGCACGAACCGCAATTCGCCTCCGACGGCCTTCTTGTCCCGGGCCATGACCTCCAGCAGGGCCTCCGCCGGGAGGTCCACCCCGGGGGGCGGCTCGACCGGCAGCCCGAGCCCGAGAAGGAGCTGGTCCTGTCGGGCGATGAGATCATCGGAAACCCGCCCCAGGTCCCGGGCCAGCCGTGCCGCCCGGGCCATGCCGATGGCCACCGCCTCGCCGTGCAGCAGCGTGCCGTAGCCCGCCGCAGTCTCATAGGCATGGGCGAAGGTGTGGCCGTAATTGAGCACGGCCCGCAGGCCGGTCAGTTCCCGCTCGTCCTGTTCGACGACGCCGGCTTTCAGGGCCGCGGAACGCTCCACGGCATGGGCCAGGGCGGCCGGGTCTCGGGCCATGAGCGGCCCGACGTTGTCCTCCAGCCAGCTGAAAAACGCCGCGTCGAGGATCATGCCGTACTTCACCACCTCGGCGAAGCCGCTGACGAACTCACGGGCGGGCAGCGTGGCGAGCGTGTCGATGTCGGCGATCACGCCGTGCGGCTGCCAGAACGCCCCGACCAGGTTTTTCCCGGCCGTCAGGTTGATGCCGGTCTTGCCGCCAATGGCGCTGTCCACTTGGGCGACCACGGTGGTTGGCACCTGCCAGCAGGCAAGGCCGCGGCCGAATGTCGCGGCCACGAATCCGGCCAGATCGCCGACGACGCCCCCGCCCACGGCGATGACGTGCGTGCGGCGGTCCACGGCGTGTTCGGCCAGGGCATCCCAGAGACGGCCCGCCTCGGTGATCGACTTCGAACCCTCCCCGGACCTCACGATCAGGGCCGTGGCCTCGATGCCGGCGGATCGCAGCCCGATTTCGACGGCGGCGGCGTGCGTGGCGGCGATCGCCGCGTCGGTGATGACGACGGCCCGCCGGCCACCGGCAGCCTTGACGGCCGCACCGACGGTCGGAAGGAGCCCGCGGCCCACGGTGATGTCGTAGGACCGATCGATCGCGGAGGGGGCGGACGTCGGCAGGTGAACGCGGATGGTGGCCACGGTCACCGGCCGCTCACGCGGTCCAGGTCGGCCGCCGTCACCGTGATCACCCGGGCGAAGCCCGTGTGCTGGCGGACGTAATCGAGCTCCGCCGCCTCCTGCGGGGCGGCGTGGAGCAGGGCTTCGGCCCGAGCCTTGTCGGCGGCCGACCAGTCCTCGTATTCGGCCGGCCAGACCGTGTGGCTCTCGACGACGAGGGCTTCGCGATAGGGGTCGAATGTGTTGGGCATGCGGGCGCTCCTGCGGGTCGGTCGGGCGGAGAGTATACATTCCGTCAGCGTGCGCGGCGGGCCGCGCTGCTGTCGGGAACACCGCGATGCCGCCCTCCGTCTCGCACCGCCCTCCGCCTCCGGCCGGCCGGCCCTCCGGGAGCCGCATTGTCGTCGGGCTTCTGGGCCTGGGCATCGCCCTGGCGGCCTTCGCCCTCGTGTTTCAATGGCGGCAGACGGACGACTGCCTGGGCTTCTACGGTAGCGACGTGGCCCGGGCCATCACCACCGCCCCGCACGTGGAACTCTGGCACCTCGCGGACGGCGCCGTGCCCGGTCGCCTCGTCGCCACCGCACGGTGCGACGTCTCCCGGGCGCCGGGGCTCGTGCACCTGCGACGCGGGCTCGTGGAAGACGCGAACTTCGCCTGGGTGCCGCCCGCTTCCCAGCGGCTGCCGTCGGGGGCGTGGGCCGCGGCCCTCGTCTTCTCGGCGGCGCCCGGCACGCGGCCCAGCGCGACGCTCGCGATCGGGTTCGGGCCGGACGCGGCTGCTGTGTGTGTCGTGGGGCAGCCCGGCCGCGTCGGCCTCGGCCGGCTCGAGCGGGGCCTCCGCACGTGGGTCGAGGCAACCTGTCCGCGGCCCGAAAGCAGCGCGGCGGCCGGCAAATGAGCCGGTGAAATCGGGCTTTTGGCGGGGCCGGGGGCGGCCTATCCTCCTCGCTCCCCGGATCGGGCCGCCGGCGGACGGATGTGCCCGGCCGGTGCCCCGCGCCGCGAGGACAGGCTGCCATGCGCTCGATCGCCGTCGCCAATCAAAAAGGCGGAGTCGGGAAGACGACGACCTCGGTGAACCTCGCCGTGGCCCTGGCGCGGCAGGGCCGCCGCGTGTGTCTCGTCGATCTCGATCCACAGGCCCACGCCACGCTGCACCTCGGCGTCATGCCCGGCAGCCATCCGCTTTCGGCCTTCGACGTGCTCGTCGGCGGGCAGCCACTCGCGGCCGCCGGCGTCACCGCTGGTGACAGTCTGTGCGTCGTGCCGTCGCACATCGACTTGTCGGCCGTCGAGATGGCCCTGGCCGGCAAGCCGGGGCGGGAGTCGATCCTGCGGCAGCGGATCGCGGCCGATCCCCGCTGCACGGGCGGCGCTGCGGCCGGGGAGACCTTCGACTACCTCGTCATCGACTGCCCGCCGTCACTGGGCCTGCTTTCACTGAACGCGATGGCCGCCGTCGACGAAGTGCTCCTGCCACTGCAGCCGCACTTCCTCGCGCTGCATGGCTTGAGCAAGCTGCTGGAGACGATCGAACTGGTGTCCGAGCGGGTCAACCCCCGGCTGCGGCTGCTCGGCGTCGTGCTTTGTATGTACGAAGCGGGCACCCGGCTGGCCAACGAGATCGGCCGCGACGTGGCGGCCTTTTTCGCGGGCGGCGATGCCGCACACGCGTCGTGGGCGGCGGGCCGTCTGTTCGAGACCCGGATTCGCCGCAACATCCGCCTCGCCGAGGCGCCGAGCTTCGGGCAATCGATTTTCGACTATGCCCCCGAGTCGCACGGCGCCCAGGATTACGCCGCCCTGGCCGGGGAGGTCGATCAGGCGGCCGCCGTGCCGCGGGATGCCGTGCGTCGCGTCGCCTGATCGCGGCCCGCCGCCTCCGCCGCCGCCGCGGATTCCGGTCCGTACAGTTCCGGCATCCACCAGTACCGCGACTCGCAGGGATCGACTCCGGGGAGCACGCCCGTGGCGTCGAAATCCTCGGCCGACAAAAATCCTCCCACCGCGGCAGGCCGTGCTTCTGCGGCGGCTGCCGGCGGCACGAAGGGACGGGGCGGCTGAAGGGGATTTCGCTGCAGCATTTTGAAGCGACCGTTCGTGGAGGCCCGGCGAACCAGAACGACGTGAGACTTGGGTCGGCCAGGAGTGTCTTTCGGCCACCGCTGCGGGCGTAGACCAATTCCTGGCCAAAGATCGATAATCATCGAGATTGTTGCCTGGGGAATATGGGTAAGCAAGAAAACGGGGATGGTTTGGCGAAATTGGGCCGATTTTCTTCGCAAAAAAAGGCGATTTTGTAGTATCTGGACGGAGAAACTCCATGGGATTCCTGGACAGGGTAGGTTCGCGGCTGCGATCGACCGCGGTGGCGGTGGCGACGGCCGCTTTCGCCACGGGCGCCGTGGCGGCTCCGCCCGCAGGATTCCGCACGCTCGCTCCTGGCACGCTGACGGTCATCCCTCCGGATCGCTCGGCTGACGATGCCCGGCAGCGGGGCGACCTCCTGGAGGTCACGGCCGGCCGGGCCGACCGCCAATGGACGCCCAAGCGGTCGCCCGCGAATACGACGTTCGCCGAGCGGGCGAAGGGCCGCGAGTTCGTCGGTGGCGTGTGGTGCCTGGAGTTTGCCTTCAAGGCGCCGCGGATGATCGACGTCGATGTTCCGGCGGCCGATGGCAGGATGCTCCGCAAGCGGATCTGGTATCTGCTGTACCGCGTGAAGAACACCGGCGGGCATCGCATCGTGGTCGATGCCGCAGACCCGACGAATCGGGCCACGCAGCGGTTCGAGACGCCGGTGCGATTTCTGCCGCACTTCGTGCTCGAGAGCCTCGAGCCGCTCGAGTACGCCGAGGGGGCAACGGCCTACCGCGCCTACCTCGACCGTGTCGTTCCCGCTGCGCTGGAAGCGATCCGGTCGCGGGAGCGGCCGCCGGGGAAACTCTTCGACAGCGCGACGATGTCGGAGGCCGACATCCCGCCGGGCGCGGAGCGGTGGGGCGTCGCGGTCTGGGAAGGCGTCGATCCGCGGATCGATTATTTTGCGATCTACGTCCGCGGCCTCACCAATGCCATGCGCTGGCGGCAGATTCCCGGCTCCACGATCGGCCCGAACGACCCGCCCGGGATCCACATCGAGCATGCCCTCGAGGCGCTGCGGCTCGACTTCTGGCGTCCGGGTGACGATCGCAACGAGAGCGAGGAGCAGGTCAGCGTTGGCCATCGCGGCATGTTCGAGCGGATGACCTTGGGGTCGCGGCTGCTGGAGGCCGCCGGCAGGCCCGGGCTGACCAAGGCCCGCCCCGGCCCCGGCCTGGAGTCGCTGGGGCTGAAGTGGTCGGATCTGCTCGAGCCCGACGTGGGTGGCAGCGGCATGGCCAGCCTGCTGCCGCTGGAAACATTCCTGCGGAAACTCGCCGCCCTACCGGAACCGTCCGCCCGCGGCGCGGCGGTGCGGGACGTGTTGGGTGACCTCGGCATTCCGGCGATCGAGGACCTGACGCGGGCTTTGGCCGGACCGGTTGACGCCGATCGCGACGCGGCCCGGCGGGCGGCGCTGGAGCGGCTCGGGCTGACGCCGGAGAAGGTGGCGGCTCAGCCGCTGGAGTCGCTCGCCAAGGTCGTGCGGGCGCTCGAGTCGGCGGCGACGCCCGATGCACGGATGCGGGCGGCGGCAGCGGTCTTCGGCCCGGCGGGCCGCCGGGTGGAGCAGCTGGCGAAGGACCTGGCCGCGGCCCGCGCCGTGGCCGTCCTCGAGGACCTCGAGGCCCGACAGGGAGACGTGGGGCAGGGGGACGCGGCGGCGACCTTCGCGGCCCTCCAGCGGCTCCTCGAATCGCACCCCGCGGCGGAGCAGCGGGCCCCGATGCTCGCGGCCCTGTTCGGCCCCCGGGGGCCGCAGTTGTATGCGGCCGCGGCGGCGGTGCACGAGGGAATTGACCACGAGTGGGTTTTCCGGTACGAACGGGATGCGTCCGGTCCTTGATTTTCGGGATCGGGCATGCGACCGTTGCCTCGCGATTCCGCCGCGGAGTGATTGAAAATGGCTCATAAAAAAGGTCAGGGTTCCAGCCGCAACGGCCGTGATTCGAACGCCCAGCGTCGCGGCGTGAAGAAGTTCGCCGGCGAGCAGGTGCTGGCCGGGAACATCCTCGTGCGGCAGGTGGGCACGAAGTTTCATGCCGGCGCGAACGTGGGCATGGGGACCGACTACACCCTCTTCGCACTTGCCGAAGGCGTGGTGATGTTCGACCGCGAGGGACGGCGGGTGAACGTCGTCTCCGGCCCGTCGGCCTGATGCCGGTGCGGGCCCAGCCCGCGAGGTGCCGGCGTGTTTGTGGATCGTGTTCAGATCGAGGTGGCCGCCGGCAATGGCGGCCGCGGCATGTGCAGCTTTCGGCGCGAGAAATATGTGCCGAAGGGCGGCCCCGACGGCGGTGACGGCGGCCACGGCGGCAGCGTGATCCTCGAGGCCCGGGCGGGTGTCGATTCGCTGGCCGCCCTCGCCCATCGCCGCCAGTGGCGGGCCGAGCACGGCGCCGCCGGCGGTCCGGCGAACTGCCAGGGCCGCAACGCGGAGGATCTCACGCTCCTCGTGCCGCCGGGCACGATCGTCATCGATGAGGCGACGGGGCTCGTGCTCAAGGACCTGGCCGCGGCGGGCGAATCGATCGTCGCCGCCAAGGGGGGCGCCGGCGGCTGGGGCAACATCCACTTCAAGTCGTCGACCAACCGTGCGCCGCGGCAGACCACGTCCGGCGAGCAAGGGGAGGTGCGCCGGCTGCTCCTCGAGCTCAAGGTGATCGCCGACGTCGGCCTGGTCGGCAAGCCGAACGCCGGCAAGAGCACGCTCCTCTCCCGGCTCTCCCGGGCCCGTCCCGAGATCGCCGATTACGCCTTCACGACGAAGGTGCCGATCCTGGGAATCGTGGCCGTGTCCCGGGACCGGAGCTTCGTGCTCGCCGATCTGCCGGGGCTGATCGAGGGCGCCCATGCGGGCGTGGGGCTCGGGCACGAGTTCCTCCGGCACGTGGAGCGGGCGGGCATCCTCGTGCACGTCGTCGAGCCCTTTCCGGCCGACGGCACCGAGCCGCTGGCCAACTATCGGGCCATCCGCGACGAGCTCATGCGTTACGATGCGCCGCTGGCCGAGCGGCCGGAGATCGTAATCGTGAGCAAGTCCGAATTGCCCGGGGCCGACACCGTCCGCGCCGACCTTGCCGCCGCGATCGGCCGCGAGGTGCTCGGGGTGAGCGCGGTGACCGGCGCGGGGCTCGACGCCCTGCTGCGGGCCGTCGTGGCGGAACTCGACCGGCGGAGTGGCGGCGCATGAACGCCCCCAGCGGCCCGCCGATCTGCCGTGGCGACACCGTGCTCCTCGCCGACGTGGGCAACACGCGGATCAAGCTGGCCGTGGTCGAGGACCACGGGGCCGAAGCCGGCGGGCGGCGGCTGCCGCGGATCGCCCGCCGTCAGGACCTCATGAGTCGCGATTTCCGGCCGCCAAACCTGGAGGCCTGGATGGCGGCCGTCGCTCCCGGGCCGGCGGTGCTCCTGGTCGCCAGCGTCCATGAGGCCGCCGCCGTGCGGCTGGAGGCGGCGGTGGCCGAGGTCTCGGCAACGCGGCACCGCGCCGTGCGCCAGCGGCGGATCGGCCACGCGGACCTGCCGTTGGCGATGCTCGTCGATGAGCCGCATCGGGTGGGCATCGACCGGGTCGCGGCGGCGGCGGCGGCGACGGTCGTGAAGGATCCGGCGCGGCCGGCGATCGTGGTCGACTGTGGCACGGCGACGACCGTGAACCTCGTCTCGGCCGCCGGCGAGTTCCTCGGCGGGGCGATCCTCCCCGGCCCGGCGCTCATGGCCCGCGGCCTGGCGGAGGGCACGAGCCGGCTCCCAGAGGTGGCGGCCCTCGACCATGCTCCGCCCCCGCCGCTGCCGGGCCGATCAACCCAGGCCGCGATCGCCGCGGGCATCGGCTGGGGCATTCGCGGCGCCGTCGAACGGCTCGTGGCCGAGGCGCAGCGGCCGTTCGCCGGCGCGGCCCAGGTGATCCTCACCGGCGGTTCGGCCGGCATCGTCCGCGACTGCCTGCCGGGCGCGGTCGAACTGCCCGACCTCGTCCTCGCCGGCATCGCGCTGGCCGCCGCACGAGCCTGATGTCGTCGCTGATGTCCGGCATGCGCTGGCCGCTACGCCCGTGCGATCGCCGCGGAGCCGTGCGGCACGTCGTGCGGGCGAGCTCGACCCGTGTCGGCATGGGTGGCGGGGTGGTTTTCATGCCCGGAGTCCCCGGGTTTCCATCCGGGGCTTCTCGGTTCAGCGCGCCGCTCCCACAAAAAGCCCCCGGCGGAAGCCGGGGGACTCCGGGTCACTCGCCTCCCCGCTCACCATGCACCGCGGGTCTGCACTGGGGAATCGCGTGTCATCGTGCGGCATGGATGGCGGGGTGCCAAATCCATGCCCATGGGGCCGGCGGTCGCCCGGTGCGCAACTTGGGTTAGAATCGTCGCAAACTCGCCCACCCTATTCCTATTCCCGCCCACCCTAACCAGGAACCCCGGCCAGCAGTGACCACCTCCCGCCAGACTTCCGACAAGCGGTCCGACCGCGACGATGCCGCGCGGCGGCTGGCGCTGACGGCGGCCCGCGTGGCCGACGAGACCCGGGCCAGCGACGTGCGGGTGCTCGACCTCCGCGGGCTTACCGAGGTGTTCGACTATTTCGTGGTGGCCACGGGCTCCAGCCGCCGGCAGTTGCACGCCATCGCCGACGAGATCGAGAAGGTGGTCAAGGCGGAACTCCACGACCGCAAGCGCGGCAGCGAAGGCTACGAGGAGGGCCGCTGGATCGTGCTCGATTACGGCGACGTGATGGTGCATCTCTTCGACGCCGAGGCCCGCGAGTACTGGGACATCGAGCAACTGTGGAGCGGCGCGAAGGCGGTGCCGCTCCCGGCCGGGGCGGCCCGATGAGCGGCGCCATGGGGCTGGGGCGCGCGAGTCCCCGCGCCGCGCTGCGGCGCGCCTTCCGCGTGGCGCTCGAGCGGCTGGCGGCCGACGGCGTGGTCGCGATCGACCCTGCCGAAATGCCGGGCCTGCTCGAGCAGGTGCGGGAGACGGCCGACGCCAAGTTCGGCGACTACTCCGGCACGATGGCCATGGGCCTCGCGAAGCGAGCCGGGCTGAAGCCACGCGAGGTGGCCGCCGCGATCGCCACCCGCTTGGCGGCGGCGCCAGGCTATGCCGACCTGTTCTCGCCCCCGGGCGATCCCGTCGGTCCGGGCTTCATCAACGTGCGGGTTCGCGACGCCGCCCTGGCCGCGGCCGTGGCGGCGGCCGGCGCCGACGACCGGCTGGGCGTCGCTCCCGTCGCGGCTCCCGAGAAGATCGTCGTCGACTTCAGCTCGCCGAACGTCGCCAAGCCGATGCACGTGGGGCACATCCGCTCGACCGTGATCGGCGACGCGCTGGCCCGGATCCTGCGGTTTCGCGGCCACCAGGTGATCACCGACAACCACCTCGGCGACTGGGGCACCCAGTTCGGGATGATCCTCTGGGGCTGGAAGCACTGCCGCGACGACGCGGCCTTCGCGGCCGATCCCACCGCCGAGCTTGGCCGGCTCTACCGGCTCGTCCGCAAGGTGGCCGACGCCAAGCCCGAGGAACTGGCCGCCGATCCCGAGGCGGCAGCGCTGGCCGCCCGGTTCCCGGACGCCGGCCGCGCGGTGCTCGCCGAGACGGTGAAGCTCCACGAAGGCGATCCCGAGAACCGCGGGCTGTGGGAGCGGTTCATGCCCGTCTGCCGCGGCGAGATCGACCGCATCTACGGGCGGCTGCACGTGACGTTCGATCACTGGCTCGGCGAGAGTTTCTTCCAGCCCATGCTGGCGGCGACGGTCGACGATCTCGTGGCCCGGGGGATCGCGCGGGAGAGCCGCGGCGCGATCGGCGTGTTTCTCGGCGGCGACGACGCCCCGCCACTGTTGATCCGCAAAGCCGATGGCGCGTTCCTCTACGCCACCACCGACCTGGCCACGATCCGCTGGCGGCTCGAGCATTGGCGGCCCGATCGGATCCTGTACGTGGTGGACCACCGCCAGAGCGGCCACTTCGAGCAGGTGTTCGCGACGGCCCGCCACTGGGGGCTGGACGGGCTCGGCAGCGTGCAGCTCGTGCACGTCGGCTTCGGCACCGTGCTCGGCGAGGACGGCCGGCCGTTCAAGACCCGGGCCGGCGACACCGTGGGCCTGGAGGCCCTGCTCGACGAGGGCGTGGAGCGGGCGTACGGCGTGGTCACGGCGGCCGACGCCGAACGCGGCACCGGGATGCCGGCCGCGGAGCGGCAGCGGATCGCGGAGACGGTCGGGATCGGCGCCGTCAAGTACGCCGACCTGTGCCAAAACCGGACCACCGACTACGTGTTCAGCTTCGACAAGATGCTCGAGCTCAAGGGCAACACGGCCGCCTACATGCAGTATGCGGTGGCTCGCGTCGAAGGCATCTTCGCCAAGGGGGGCGTCGATCGGGCCGGGCTGCGAGCGGCCTCCAGCGGCGTGCTTCTGCAGGCGGGCACCACCGGCGTGCCCTTGTCGGACCCCCGCGAACGGGCCCTGGCCCTGGAGCTGCTCCGCTTCGGCGAGGCGCTCGAGGATGTCGAGGCCGACTACCGCCCCAACGTGCTCACGACGTATCTGTTCGACGTCGCGGGGGCCTACTCGACGTTCTACGACGCGTTGCCCGTGCTCAAGGCCGAGGGGGCGGAACGCACCGTGCGGCTGGCGCTGTGCGATCTCACGGGACGGGTGCTCCGCAAGGGTCTCGAACTGCTCGGCATCCAGGTTCCCGAGCGGATGTAGGCCGCCGGTGGCGAACGGGTCGGCGGCCGCCGGCCGGGCGATGCCGAAAGCCTATGATGACGACTGACGAGCCGTCCGCGTCGCGGCGGCCGGAGTGATCGTCGGGGCTCGGTATGCAGCAGCCACTCGTTCTCGTGCCCACGGAGTTGGAGCGCGGTTTCATCGCGCCGGTGCTGACGGCCGCCTGCGGCGTCGCGATCCGGATTGAACTGGTCGGCTTCGGCCCCGTCGTCGCCGCCGCCCGCACCGCGGGGCTCCTCGCCGAGAGTCGCCCGGAGCGGGCCCTGCTCGTCGGCATCGCCGGCCGGTATGCGGACCACCTGGAGATCGGCCGGGCCTACGTGTTCGAGCGCGTGGCCTGCCACGGCGTCGGGGCGGGGAGCGGAGCGGCGTTCGTGCCGGCCGAGACGCTGGGCTGGAGGCAGTGGCCGGCCGCTGCAGACGGGGCGACCGCGGCGATCGGAGACGAGGTGCCCTGCGCGAGCCGGCTGGTTCCCGCCATGGCTCGGGCCGGCCTCCTGCTTTCCGCCTGCTCGGCCGCGGCCGGGGCGGACGACGTGCGGTCGCGCCTCAGGCTCCATCCCGAGGCCGTCGCCGAAGACATGGAGGGTTTCGCCGTGGCCGCTGCCTGCCGGCTGGCCGGCGTGCCGCTCGACGTCGTCCGCGGCATCTCCAATACGGCCGGCGACCGTGACACCGCGCGGTGGCAGGTCGAGGCCGCCTGCCGCGCGGCCGCCGACCTGGCCGCAGTGCTGCTCGGAGGCCGACCGTGACGCAGCCCATCCGGCTCGGCATCTCCACCTGCCCGAACGACACGTTCGCCTTCCACGGCCTGCTGACGCGGGCCGTCGATTGGCGGGGGCTCGACTTCCAGGTCGAGCTGCTCGACGTCGAGGCGCTCAACGAGCGGCTGCTGGCCGGCGACTTCGACGTCTGCAAGGCGAGCTTCCATGCCGCCCTGCTGGCCGCCGGCGACGTCGTGGTGCTGCCGAGCGGTTCGGCCCTGGGCTTCGGCGTCGGCCCGCTTCTGCTCGCGGCGGAGCCGGGCACGCGGCCGACGCACCCCGGCCAGCGCACGCTCTGCCCGGGCCGGCACACGACGGCGGCGCTCCTCTTCGACCTGTTTTATCCGCGGAGCTCCCGCGTCGAGCATGTCGTCTTTTCCGCGATCATGTCGCGGCTTCAGGCCCGCACGGCGGACTTCGGCGTCTGCATCCACGAGGGGCGGTTCACCTGGCAGGCGCAGGGCCTGGCGCTCGTCGAGGATCTCGGCACGCGGTGGGAGACGGAGACCGGCTCCCCGCTGCCGCTTGGTGGGATCGTGGCCAGCCGCCGGCTGCCCGACACGACGATCGCGGCGGTGCAAGGGGTGATCCACGATTCGCTCCTCCTCGCATGGCGCGACCGCGCGGCCCCGCTGCCGACGATGCGGCAGCATGCGCAGGAGTTCGACGACGACGTCCTCATGCAGCACGTCGATCTCTACGTGAACGACTGGACGCTCGAACTCGGTGCCACCGGGGCCCAGGCTCTCGACGAGCTCTCGGCCCGGGCCGCGGCTGTGGGTCGCGGGGGCGGCCGGCTCGAGGTGTTCGCCGGCTGAATTCGTCGGGTGGACAACCAGCCGCGCCGCAGGAATGATCTCGGGTCTCCACACCCTCGGGGACGCCCCATGAGCCGCCCGCTCGACGCGATTCGCAACATCGGCATCGTCGCCCACATCGACGCCGGCAAGACCACGCTCACCGAGCGGATGCTGTTTTTCACGAAGACCAGCCACCGGCTCGGCGAGGTCGATCGCGGCACCACGATCACCGACTTCGACCCCGAGGAGCAGGAGCGGGGGATCACGATCTACTCGGCGGCCGTGTCGTTCCGCTGGCGGGACGTGACGGTGAACCTCATCGACACGCCCGGGCACGTCGACTTCACCGCCGAGGTGGAACGCAGCCTGCGGGTGCTCGACGGTGCGGTGGTCGTGTTTTCGGCCCGCGAGGGGGTCGAGGCCCAGAGCGAGACCGTGTGGCGGCAGGCCGACAAATACGGCGTGCCACGGATCGCCCTGGTCAACAAGCTCGACCGCGAGGGGGCCGACTTCCACGGCACGGTCAAGCAGATCGAGGACCGGCTGGGGGCCAAACCTTTGGTGCTCCATCTGCCGCAGGGGCTCGGGCCGCCGCACGTGAAGGATCCGTTCCGGGGCATCGTCGACCTGGTGGAGATGAAGCTCCTCACCTTTCCGCCCAAGGACGAGGCCCTCGCCGGCGGCGAGGCACTGACGCGGGTGACCGGCGCCCCGATCCCGGACGCTCTCGCCGACGAGGCGGCGCTGTACCGCGAGCAGCTCGTCTCCACGCTCTTCGACTTCTCCGACGAAATCGCGGAATTGGCCATGCAGGAGGCGCCGATTCCGCCGGAGCTGATGCGGAAGGCGATCCGGCAGGCGACGATCCAGCGGCGGGTCGTGCCGGTGCTGGCCGGCTCGGCCCTCGACTGCATCGGCGTTCAGCCGGTGCTCGACGCCGTCGCCTGGTATCTGCCGAGTCCCGCCGACGTGCCGCCGGTCGAGGGCCTCGATCCGGCGAAGAAAGTGCCCGCGACGATCGTGCGGAAGGCCGATCCCAAGGAGCCGTTTTGCGGACTGGTGTTCAAGATCATCGCGGAAAAGCACGGTGATCTGTACTTCGTCCGCGTCTATTCCGGCACGCTCAAGGCGGGCAGCCGGGCCTGGAATCCGGCCCAGCAGAAGAAGGAAAACATCGCCCAGCTGTGGCACGTGCAGGCCGACCGTCGCGAGCAGATTCCGGAGGCCTTTGCCGGCGACATCGTGGGCGTGATCGGCCCGCGGGCGAGCGTCACCGGCGACACGCTCTGCGACGCCGCCGCGCCGATCCTCCTGGAAACGATCCAGTTCCCCGAGACGGTGATCTCGATGGCGATCGAGCCGGAAACGAGCCTCGACCGCAAGAAGCTCGCCGAGACGCTGGAGATGATGAAGCGGCAGGATCCGACCTTTCGCGCCCTGGAGAGCGAGGAGACGGGCCAGACGCTGATCTCGGGAATGGGAGAGCTGCACCTGGAGGTCATCCGGCACCGCCTGGAGCGGGACTTCAACCTCAAGTGCCGCGTGCACAAGCCGCGGGTCTCGTACAAGGAGACGATCGGCCGGCCGGTCGAGGTCGCCGGGAGCATCAACCGCCAGGTGGCCGGGCAGACGCTCGCCGCCACGGTCACACTGCGGGCCGAGCCGGTGGCGGAGCAGGGGGGCGTGACGGTGGAGCAGGGCTGGTTCCCCGAGGGGGACTCGCTGGCCAGCCTGGCCGCCCTCATGACCCAGTCGGTCCGCGAGAGCGCCGAACGGGGCGGCCTCAAGGGCTGTCCGCTGTGGGCCACGCGGATCGTGGTCCTGGAGAGCCCGATTCCCGAGCCGCCGCCGAGCGACGTGGCGGTGCGGATGGCGGCGGCAGAGGCCGTCGATCGGCTGCTGGAGGCGGCCGGAACGGTGCTGCTCGAGCCGGTCATGCGGGTCGAGGTAAGCGTGCCGGAGGAGCACCTTGGCGACGTGATCAACGATCTCCAGCAGCGGCGGGCGATCATCACCAACACGGAGCTGCGCGGCGGGGTGAATGTGCTCACGGCGGAGGCTCCGCTGGCCAGCATGTTCGGCTATTCAGCGGCCGTCCGGAGCGTGAGTCAGGGGCGGGCGAGCTTCACGATGGCCCCGCTGAAGTACGGCCCGGCCTCGGCCGAGACGGCCGAGACCTTCGTGTAGCCGGCCCGCCGGCCGTCACCTGCTGGTGGGATCCAGTTGCTTCCGGAGGTCGAGCCGCACAGGGGCGAGGTTCGCGGCCCGCCGGCCGGTGGCGAGGTGGAGGACGCGGTCGGCCGGCTCGAAGATCATGGCCTGCAGCGTCGAGTCACCCCCGACACGGTTGAGGATCCGCCACACCGCGTCGCGGTCGATCCGTCCCCACGCGGCCGTGGCGTCGGTCGTGATGCAGTCGTACCGCCGGCAGCGGCCCGGCTCGTCGCGGTCCTCACGGTGGTGGTTCGTGGCCACGAGCGCCGCGTCGGCCTCGGCTCGGCGGACCGCGATGCCGGCGGGACGGATCTCGACCACGGCCCGGTCACCCGCCGCGTCGACGAGCATGAGGTTGTTGGCCGTCTGCCGGGGCTCGCGGGCGAGCAGGTCGATCGCCTCCGCCACGGTGCGGCATTCCTCGAGCACGGTGCGATAGAGGAGCGGGTAGGGCATGGCGTCGGCCATCCGCGGCTGTCGCCGCACCTCCATGTTCGCCAGCGCCAGGCCGTGCTCGTTCATGCCGGAGAGCACGCCGATCAGCCCGGGCCAGGTGACAGCCGCGAAGGCATGCCGCCCCGCCGGTCGGACAATCATCACGATCGAACGGCCGTCGGCGATGCCGAATCCTGGGAAGTCGAGGTTGCGGCCGAACCGGGCCACGCCGTCTGGGGCCGCGGCGGTCGGCAGGGCGACGGTGGAGCAGCCGACGCTCGGCAGCAGGTCGAGAAAGCAGTTGGCGAGCAGGACCCGCTCCGGGGTGAGGCCGACCGCCTCGGCCAGCGTGTCGAGCTCGGCCCGATGGTGCGGCCGAAGGTGCGGCCGGAAGTCGGAGGCCATCTCCACGGCGGTGGCTCGGCCGGACTCGCCGCCGAGCAACCGGCCGAGGTAACGATCCTCGAGGTGCCGGATCTGCTGGGCGAGCCGTGCGCCGTGCTCCCGGCCAAGTTCCACGGGCGTGCCCTCGAGGACCACAATCGTGGGCGGCCTCGTTGGCCGGCGGGGCCCGGCGAGCCGGCCGCCGAGTGCGAGGCCGACGACCACTGCCGCAGCCGCGAGGATGCCGACGAGGACGAGGAATCCGCGCTTGCCACGCGAAATGCGGACGCCAGCCTGCGGCGGCACGCCTGATTGCGACGCGATCATGTCCGGCGAATTGTAAATCCCGGACCATTCGCGTGTGCCGTCGGCTTTCGGGAAACGGTTTGGGTCTCGCACGAACTGGGCGACAAACCGGGGGGGCGGGGAAAATCGAGGCCCGGTTTCCCCGCGGGGCCCAAGGCCGAGACACGCATCCTCGCCTCCGAATCCCCAGATTTCGACGTCCAGAGCGGATCGGTGGGTGCGGGCCGCACGCCGCCGCAGCATAGAAAGCCGGAAATTGCAGGGCGTTGACAGTCTCGGCAGGCCACCTTAGATTCCGTGGCTCGACCGTCGTGACGCTTCCGGCCCCCCGGCCGTGGGAGGGCGTCGCCAAGGGCTCCTTCCCAGGAGCTTTTCGAGTGCCGCGGGCCTTCCGGCCCTGTCGGCCGGCTGTCGGCGGAGAGGCTCCTGTCTCCGTGTCCCGAGGTTCGGTGTTCGCATAGGTCGTTGTCCGCAGGATTGATTGGAGTTGCCCCGTGGCCGGTCCGACACAAGAGATCATCCGCATCCGCATGGAGGCCTACGACCACGTCGTGCTCGATCAGAGCGCGGCCGAGATCGTCGATACCGCCAAGCGGACCAACTCCGAAGTGCACGGCCCGATCCCGCTGCCCACTCGGATCGAGCGGTACACCGTCCTCTCCAGCCCGCACATCGACAAGAAGGCTCGCCAGCAGTACGAGATTCGGACGCACAAGCGCGTGATCGACATCGTGCAGGCCACGGCGAAGACGATTGAGGCGCTCAACAAGTTGAGCCTGCCGGCCGGTGTCGACATCAAGATCAAGGCGTCGTCCCGCTGATTCATTCCATCCTTTGATCCAGTCATAGAACCAACAGGAGCGCACGACACGGCATGCTTGGAAGGCGTTGCGGGTAAGGTTCGGAGGCTACTCCGAGCGCTCCCGTAGCCGACGGCTTCGAGCGTGATCGAGAGGCTTGCAATCGGGCGAAGGCCGTAAGGTGGCCGCCTGGAGGAGTGCTCGTCTCGACGGCGATGAACATCATGGCTGCAACGAAGAAGAGTTTGGCGAAGGTTGGCCGCAAGGTTGTTTCCGAGCGTGTTGGCCGCAAGGGCCTGCTGGGTCGCAAGGTCGGCATGACCCAAATCTTCGATGCGAATGGTGCCGTGGTTCCTGTCACCGTCATCGAAGCCGGTCCGTGTCCCGTAACGATGGTTCGGTCGCCCGAGCGCGACGGCTACGCTGCGATTCAGATCGGCTTTCTCGACAAGCCGCGGCGGCTGGCGAGTCGCGCGGTTCGCGGTCAGGTGGCGAAGCTCGACAGCCGCCGTTCGAAGCGGGTTGCGGCGGCGGGCGGCGAGGTTGCCGCCAAGGCCGACTGTGAGCCCAAGCGGTTTGTTCGCGAGCTTCGCGGCGTCTACGAGGGCGTGGCAGTCGGGCAAGTGCTCACCGTGGACGTGTTCGAAGGCATCGAGTTCGTCGACGTCACGGGGCTCACCAAGGGGCGGGGCACTGCGGGCGTGATGAAGCGGCATGGCTTCAAGGGCCAGCGGGCCAGTCACGGCGTCAAGAAGGTGCACCGCCATCAGGGCGGCACGAGCATGAACACGTCTCCGGCTCGTGTGTTCAAGGGCAAGCGGATGGCGGGCCGCTACGGCAACGAGCGGTCCACGATGCGAAACGTGAAGCTCGTCGGGGTCGACAAAGAGGGCAACCTGCTCCTCCTTCGCGGTGCCGTGCCGGGGCCCAATGGTGCCTACGTCGCCGTGCTGCAGACCAACAAGTTGAAGAAGGCTGCCGGCCCGGCCGGCGGCGGTGCCAAGAAGAAGGCTGGTGCGAAGTGAACCTCGCCGTCTACGACATTTCGGGCAAGAAGGTCGGCTCTTACGAGATCGATCCGGCCGAGTTGGCTCCCTCCGTCAGTAAGCAGTTGTTGCACGACGCCGTGGTCATGTACCAGGCGAATCAGCGGCAGGGAACGCAGAAGACGAAGACCCGCGGCGAGGTGGCGGGTTCGACCCGCAAGCTTTATCGCCAGAAGGGCACGGGCAACGCCCGTGCAGGTGCGCGCCGCAGCGGCACGCGTCGTGGCGGTGGTCACATCTTCGCCAAGCGTCCTCGCGACTTCGGCTGGCGCATGCCGCGGAAGGCGTTGCAGACCGCCACGCGGATGGCGCTCGCCTCGCGGATCGCCGACGACGAGGTGAAGCTGGTGGACGCCCTGCCGATCACGGCCCCGAAGACCGCCGCGGTCGCCAAGATGCTCGCGGGTATGGGGCTGGGCGATGCGACGGTGCTGCTCGCTCCCGAGAAGCACGATGCGAACATCTGGAAGAGCGCTCGGAACATCGCCGGCGTGTCCGTGGCTCCGGTGGCCGAGTTGAACGCCTGGTCGATCCTCCGGCCGGGGTCGATTGTGATGACGACGGCTGCCATCGATGCCTTCCGGGCGGCCGTGAAGGAAAAGTCGAAGCCGGCTGCTGCTGGGAAGGCTGCCGCCAGGCGGCCCGCCGCCAAGCGGGCCGCCAAGCGGGCCGCCAAGAAGGAGGCGAAGTAAGTCATGCCAGTGCCTGTCCCCCCGGCTCCCGCGTTCACGCCCGGTCTCGCGCCACATCAAGTCATCCTGCGGCCGCTCGTCACGGAGAAGGGCATGCATCGGGCCAATCGCCACAGTGCCTACTCCTTCGAGGTGGTTGCCGAGGCGACCAAGGCCGACATTCGGCGGGCGGTGGAGGAGTTGTTCAGCGTCAAGGTCGACAAGGTCGCCGTGCAGAACCGGGTGGGCAAGGCCCGGCGGAGCCGGGTGCGGCGGACCAGCGCGAAGGCGTGGAAGAAGGCCGTCGTCAAGCTCAAGCCCGACTTCAAGATCAACCTCTTCTGAGCCCGAGCAGCTCGGAAGGCCAGTCGCACTGAAATCGAAAAGAAACGAAATCGAGTAGCCCATGGGAATCCGCGTCTACAACCCGACCAGTCCTGGACGCCGCGGCGCGAGTGTTTCGGATTTCGCCGACCTGACGCCGGGCGCGGATGTGCCCAAGGGTCTCCGGTTCCGCAAGCGGAAGACGGGGGGGCGGAACAATCAAGGCAAGATCACGGCTCGGCATCGGGGCGGTGGGCACAAGCAGCACTATCGGCTCATCGACTTCCGTCGTAACAAGGACGGCGTTCCGGGCGTAGTGCACTCGATCCAGTACGACCCCAATCGCACCTGCCGCGTGGCGCTCGTTCACTACGCCGATGGCGAGAAGCGGTTCATCCTCGCTCCCGATGGTCTGAAGGTTGGTGCGGCCGTGCAGAGCGGCGCGTCGGCCCCGCCCGAGGTCGGCAATTGCCTGCCTCTGGCGTCCATTCCGCTGGGCATGCAGGTTCACAACATCGAGCTCCAGGCGGGCCGCGGCGGTCGGCTCTGTCGGTCCGCTGGGTCGTCGGCGGTGCTCGTGGCGCGCGAGGCCCAGTGGGCACAGCTCACGCTCCCCTCGGGCGAGATTCGCCGCGTGCCCGCCGCCTGCCGGGCGACCATTGGCGCCATCGGCAACGCTGACCATATGAACGTCCGGCTCGGGAAGGCCGGCCGATCGCGGTGGATGGGCATTCGGCCGCACGTGCGCGGCACGGCGATGAACCCGATCGACCATCCGCACGGCGGTGGCGAAGGCCGTACCAAGGGCGGTCGTCATCCGGTCAGCCCCACCGGCAAGAGTGCCAAGGGCGGCGGCACCCGCAAGCCGCGTAAGCCTTCGAGCACGGCGATCATCCGCCGGCGGAAGAGTCGTCGTTACGGCCAGTTGAAGCTGAGGTGATCCATGGGACGCAGTGCGAAAAAAGGTCCATACATCGACCCGCGGGTCTTCGAGAAGGTCGAAGCGCAGCTGGCCTCCGGCAAGCGCGACCCGATCAAGACCTGGTCGCGGTCGTGCACGATCGTGCCGGAGTTCATCGGGCTGACGTTCATGGTCCACAACGGCAAGCAGCACCTCAAGGTGTTCGTGACCGAGGACATGGTGGGCCACAAGCTCGGTGAGTTCGCGCCGACGCGGACGTTCCGCGGTCACGGCGGCAAGGTGAAGGAAGCGGCCGCCCCGGCGGCGAAGTGAGCGACCCGTGCGCGGCTCCGGCCGCGAATGAGCGAAGGTGATTCATGGCCTACACAGCCAGCCACAAATATGCCCGGATCAGTGCCCGCAAGGTGCGGGCGCTGGCCGATCTCGTCCGCGGCAAGTTCGCCGACGAGGCGCTCGACATCCTGCGGTTTCAGCCGCACCGTGGCGCCCGGATGCTCGAGAAGGTGATCAAGAGCGCCCTCGGCAACGCCGAGCATCAGCAGGCCACCGGGGTCGATGACCTGGTGGTGGTCGATGCCCGTGTCGACGAGGGGCCGATGTTCAAGCGGATCCGGCCCCGGGCCCGCGGCATGGCGTTTGGGATCAAGCGGCGGATGTCGCACATCAAGGTGGCGCTCGACGCGGTCGTCGCCGCGGATACGGAGTGAGGGCAGAGACATGGGCCAAAAAGTTCATCCCACGGGTTTCCGCACCGGCATCACCGAGCCATGGAAGAGCCGCTGGTACGCCTCCAAGAAGGATTTCCGCGACCTCCTCATGGAAGACGTGAAGGTGCGGAAGTTCCTCAAGACGAAGTACCGCGCCGCGGCGATTCCGAAGGTCGAGATCGAGCGGACCCGCGACGAAGTGAAGGTCATCCTTCATTCGGCGCGGCCCGGCGTGATCATCGGGCGAAAGGGGCAGGAGGTCGATCGGCTGCAGGGCGAGCTCCAGGAGCTGCTCGGACGGCGGGTCAATCTCAAGGTTGAGGAGGTCAGTCGGCCTGAGATTCAGGCCCAGCTCATCGCCGAGGACATCGCCGACCAGCTTGTGAAACGGGCCGCCTTTCGCCGCACCTTGAAGCGGGCCCTCGACACCACGATGGACGCTGGTGCCAAGGGCGTGAAGATCCAGCTCGCCGGACGGCTTGGCGGAGCGGAAATGTCGCGCTGCGAGAAGGCGATCGCCGGCTCGATGCCGCTGTCGACGCTGCGGGCAAAAATCGATTACGGGTTCTGCGAGGCTCCCACGGCGCAGGGCAACATCGGGATTCAGGTGTGGGTCAACCAAGGCATGTACGAGGAGACCGGCGATGGCGCTGATGCCCAAGCGGGTGAAGCACCGAAAAAGCCAAAGAGGTCGTATAAGAGGTGACGCCTCCCGCGGGAACCGCGTCGTCTTCGGCGACTTCGGCCTCCAGGCCGAGCAGCCGGGATGGCTCCCCGCGGCGACCATCGAGGCCGGCCGCATCGCGGCCCAGCAGTACCTCCGCGCGGAGGGGCGGCTGTTCGTGCGCGTGTTCCCCCATAAGTCGATCACGTCGATCCCGCTCGAAACCCGTATGGGTAAGGGCAAGGGTGAGCCGGAGTATTGGGCCGCGGTCATCAAGCCCGGCATGGTGCTGTACGAGATCGGCGGCGTGACGGAGGAGGCGGCCCGGGTCTGCATGGCGCGGCTGGCCCACAAGATGCCGATTCGCGTTCGGTTCGTGAAGCGGCGGGCGATGTAAGGAACCAGTGCCATGACCAAGGTGAATGAACTCAGGGAGATGGCGGACGAGCAGATTCGGCTCGTCTGGAAGGACGCCGCCGAGACGTTGTTTCGGCTGCGGCTCCAGGCGCAGACGGAGAAACTCGCGGCTCCGTCCGAGGTGAAGAAGCATCGCCGCACGATCGCGCGGTGCCAGACGATCCTCACCCAGCGGGGCGTGTCGCTGGGGGCCGCGGCTCTGGGCGCGGCGGGGGAGGATTCGCCCCAGCACGAGAAACATGCGAAGCGTCGCCGGGCCAGCGGCCGCGCGAAGGTGCAGGCTCCCGGCAAGGGTGGCGTGGCCTCGCGGCGGACGTTCCGCAAGCGGACGCAGAGCGGAAAGTAACGAGGAGCCGACGAGATGCCCAAGCGAGTGGAGACCGGGACCGTGACGAGTGCCGCCGCGAGCAAGACGCGGCGGGTGGAGATTCCACGGGTCGTCCGGCACCCGAAGTACGGCCGGATCCTCCATCGGCGGACCGTGTGCCACGTGCACGACGAAGCCGAGGAGTCGCAGCTCGGAGATCTCGTGGAGATCGTCGAGTGCCGGCCGCGGAGCCGACTGAAGCGGTGGGAATTGGTGCGGGTGGTGGCCAAGAGCACGGCGGTCGACGTGGCCTCGCTGCGAAGCGGCGCGCGGGCGACGTCGCTGCGGGAGACGGCGGCGCGGGCTGAAGAAGCCGCCGCTGCCGGCGTCGAGACGACGGAAGGAAAGTCCACATGATTCAGATGCAGACGCGACTGGTCGTCGCAGACAATACGGGCGCCAAGGAAGTGATGTGCTTCAAGGTGCTGGGCGGCAGCCGCAAGCGGACCGCCAGCCTGGGCGACATCATCGTGTGCAGCGTGAAGAGCGTGATTCCCGGCAGCGACGTGAAGAAGAAGGCCGTCGTCAAGGCGGTGATCGTGCGGTGCAAGAAGCCTGCGCGTCGCGAGGACGGAAGCTACGTGCGGTTCGACACCAACGCCTGCGTGATCATCGACAACGACAAGAACCCGAAGGGCACCCGCATCTTTGGGGCCGTGGCCCGGGAGCTGCGGGAACGGAACTTCATGAAGATCGTCAGTCTCGCGAGCGAGGTGGTGTGATGCTGATCAAGGCAGGCGATCTCGTCGAAGTACGGACCGGCAACGCCAAGGGCACACGGGCCAAGGTGCTTTCGGTGCGGCCCGACGCCGAAGGCGGCGCGAAGCTGGTCGTGGAGGGAGTGAACCGCGTCTATCGGCACCTCAAGCGGAGCCAGAAGAACCCGCAGGGCGGGCGGCTCAGCAAGGAGATGCCCATCAACGGATCGAACGTGCTGTTCGTCTGCGGAGCCTGCGGCAAAGCGACGCGGCTCGGTGCCCGCGTCACGGCTGACGGTGGCAAGGTGCGGTTTTGCCGGAAGTGCGGGGCGGAGCAAGGCACGCTGCGGCGGCCGCGGGCGACGGCGGCGAAGGGATGACAGTTTTAGGAATTGCTGGCGTGGCGGCTGGCTGAAGGACCAGGGCTCGGATCGGGAATCAAAGGATCGTTTCGATGGCGAAGAAGACCAAAGCAGCGGCGGAAACGGCGGCCCCGGCAGGGGTGCCGCGAATGCTCGCTCATTACATGAATACGGTGCGGCCACAACTGGGCAAGTCCCTGGACCGCACGAACCCGCACGCCATCCCACGGCTCGAGAAGATCGTGGTCAACATGGGCGTGGGGGTGGCCGTCAGCGAGAAGAAGTATCTCGAGGAAGCGATCAGCGCCATGGCGCAGATCACCGGCCAGAAGCCCGTCGCCACGCTCTCCAAGGCCGCCGTCTCGGGATTCAAGCTGCGTGAGAACCTGCCAATCGGCTGCAAGGTCACGCTCCGCGGCCGGCGGATGTACGAGTTCCTCGACCGGCTGGTGTCGGTCGCCCTGCCGCGGGTTCGCGACTTCCGCGGCCTGTCGAGCACCGCGTTCGACGGTCAGGGCAACTACAGCCTCGGGCTCTCGGAGCAGATGGTGTTTCCCGAGATCAATCCGGACAAGTTCACGCGGCCGCAGGGCATGAACATCACGCTGGTCACGTCGGCGGATTCCGACGACGAGGCGCGGGAGTTCCTGCGGGCGATGGGGATGCCTTTGAAGAAGGACGGGGAAGGAGACGCCGCTGCGTAGCGGCACGGGATCGGCGCCGCCGGCGTCGAACCGCAGGGCTGGACCAACAGGCTGACTGGATCATCCATGGCAAGCAAATCGAAGATCGCCGCCGCCAAGAGGCCGCCGAAGTTCAAGACGCGGGCGGTGAGGCGGTGCATGTTGTGTGGCCGTCCGCGGGCCGTGTACCGCAAGTTCGGCACCTGCCGCATCTGTTTCCGGAAACTCGCCGATCAGGGCTGCATCCCCGGCGTGAAGAAGGCCAGTTGGTAGGACGGGATCCGCGAGAAACGGGAAATCACAAGAGGGTTCTGCAGACATGATGACCGATCCCATCGCCGACATGCTCACCCGCATCCGCAATGCGGTGCGCGTCGAACGCTCGACCGTCGAGGTCCCCAGTTCGAAGGTGAAGCGTGGCTTGGCGGAAGTGCTGAAGCGCGAGGGATTCATCTGGGATTGGCGCGAGGTGGAAGCCGCCCCGGTGCCTCATCTCCAGCTCGATCTCAAGTATGGCCCCAACGGCGAGCGTCTCATCCGGCACATCCGGCGGGTCAGTTCGCCGGGGCGGCGTGTGTACAGTCGGTCGGCACGGCTCCGGCCGGTGCTGGGCGGCCTGGGGATCTCGATCCTCTCCACGTCGAGCGGCGTCGTGAGCGACCGCGAGGCCCGGCAGAAGAAGCTGGGCGGCGAAGTGCTCTGCGAGTTGTGGTAATCGGAATCGTCACAGGTCGAAAGGTCATCTAGCGATGTCGCGCATCGGCAAGTCACCCGTCTCGGTCCCCAAGGGCGTGAAGGCGTCTGTGGAGGGGGGCAGCCTCAAGGTCGAGGGCCCGCTCGGCAAGCTCGAGCACGCCATTCATCCCGCCGTGTCGGTGCAGGTCGACGGCGCCGCCGGGGAGATCCGTGTCTCCCGCAACGGCGACCATCGCGTCGCGCGGTCCGTGCACGGCCTGACACGGGCCTTGGCCGCCAACATGGTGGAAGGAGTTTCCAAGGGCTACGAGAAGAAACTCGAGATCGTCGGCGTCGGCTACCTCGCCGCGATCCAGAAGAACATCCTGCAGCTTCGCGTCGGCTTCGCGAACGAGCTGCAGGTGCCGATTCCGGCCGGCCTCACCGTGGCCTGCCCGGATCAGACCCACATCCATATCAAGGGCATCGACAAGCAACTCGTGGGGCAGTTCGCCGCCGAGGTGCGTGCCCTGCGGAAGCCGGAGCCCTACAAGGGCAAGGGGATCCGTTACGAGAACGAGCAGGTCCGGCGCAAGGCCGGCAAGGCCGTCACGAAGTAAGAGACAGAGGACCCACCATGGACCATTCCCGCTCGATTCTCCGGCAGCGGCTGCGGCGGCGGCACCGTGTGCGCCGGTTCATCCGAGGCACTGCCGAACGTCCGCGGCTTTCGGTGTTTCGCACCCACAAACACATTTATGCCCAGGTGATCGACGATGTGTCGGGTCGGACGCTGGCCTCCGCGAGCTCGATGGACAAGCAGATCCGCTCGGGAATCACGTTCGGCGGCAACAAGGACGCCGCCGAGGCGATCGGCAAGGCGGTGGCGGAGCGGGCCAAGGCGGCCGGCGTGACGAAGGTGTGCTTCGATCGCGGCGAGTTTCGGTATCACGGCCGCGTGGCCGCGCTTGCGGATGCGGCGCGGGCCGCGGGTCTCGAGTTCTAGACCAGTTTTGGAGGCAATGAACCGTGTCGACAGGCAAAGAATCCCGCACCGGCGAGTTCGCGGAGAAGGTCGTGAAGGTGCGGCGCTGTGCGACGGTCGTCAAGGGCGGCCGGCGGTTCAGTTTTGCGGGCCTGGTCGTGGTCGGAAACGGCCGGGGCAAGGTGGGCTGTGGCTACGCCAAGGCCAATGAGGTGCCGCCTGCCGTCGAGAAGGCGATCAAGGACGGCATGAAGAACCTGATCGAGGTGCCCGTCGAAGCGGGCACGATTCCGCATCGTGTCGAGGGACGGTACGAGACCGCGAAGGTCGTGCTGCTGCCGGCCGGACCGGGCACGGGCATCATCGCCGGCGCGGCCGTCCGGGCGGTGTGCGAATCGGCCGGCATTCGGGACGTGCTCTCCAAGGCCCATGGCTCGACGAATCCCGTGAACCTGGTCAAGGCCGCCCTCGAGGCCCTGAAGCAGTTGCGGACCAAGGCTGAGGTCGAGCGGCTGCGCGGTGTTTCGCTCTCCTGATCCACGCATTCACAACCTTTCGGCCCTGCGGGCCGGGCACCCTCCCATGAAACTCAACGACGTCAACAAGGGTATTCACAAGAACACCAAGCGGCTGCGGGTCGGCCGCGGTCCCGGTTCCGGCCGCGGTCGCTATGCCGGCCGCGGCAACAAGGGCCAAGGCCAGCTGGCCGGGTGGGCCGCGCCGCTGATCTTCGAGGGCGGCGGCACGCCCCTCATCCGGCGCATTCCAAAGCGCGGCTTCCACAATGCCCATGGCCGGATCGTCAAGGGAGTGAACGTGGGCGCGCTGCAGGATGTGTTCCCGGCCGGCAGCGAGGTGACGCCGCAGTCGCTCCGGGAATCGGGGCTCGCCAAGGGCATTTGGGACGAGATCAAGATTCTCGGGAATGGCGAGCTCAAGCACGCCCTGAAGGTGTCGGCTCATCACTTCAGTGCCCAGGCCCGGGAGAAGATCTCCGCCGCCGGTGGCACGGTGACCGAACTGCCCGGACCGGCGCCGGTCGTGCGGAAGGTGAAAAAGGTGTCGCGGAAAAAGCCCGCGGGCGGTTAGCGTAAGGCGCCTGTGGGCCGCGGGCCCGCCCTGCCCGAGACGTCGAGGAGCCAGATCCCGTGCTCGAAAAACTCCGCATCATCTTCACGATCCCGGAACTGCGGCAAAAGATCCTGCTCACGCTCGGGTTGCTGGCGATCTACAGGGTCGGTTGGCAGGTGCCGCTGCCGATCGTCGACCCTCAGGCGATGACGGCGTTCGCCCAGCAGACGGGCGGCATCGGCGACCTGCTCCGCACCGTCGCCGTGTTTTCGGCCAGCCAGTTGTCCCAGGCCACGATCTTCGGGCTCGGCATCATGCCGTATATCTCGGCCTCGATCATCTTCCAGCTGCTGGGAACCGTCTGGCCGCCGCTGGAGCGGCTCACCAAGGAGGGCGAGGCGGGCCGGAAGAAGATCAACGAATACACCCGCTATGCCACGGTGCTGATCTGCATTCTGCAGAGCTGGGCGTACGTGGCGTTTCTTTCCGGCCAACGCGTCGGCGAGCAGTCGCTGATCCAGCCTGGCTTCCTGGTGGACGGCCGCCTGCCGCTGGTCTGGCAGTTCGTGGCCGTGATGACGATGACCGCCGGCACGATCTTTCTGATGTGGCTCGGCGAGCAGATCGACGAGTTCGGCATCGGCAACGGAATCAGCCTCCTGATCATGGCGGGCATTCTGGCGGGCATGCCGAGCGCGTTGATGCAGCTCGGCAGCGAGACCAGCTGGGAGCTCGGCGGCGGGGGCGGGAAGATGGGCATCGAGACGCTCATCATGCTGGCGGCGCTGTTCGTCGGCGTCGTGGCGGGCGTGGTGTTCATGACCCAGGGACAGCGTCGCATCCCGACCCAGAGCGCCAAGCACGTCCGCGGTCGGCGGGTGTACGGCGGCACGCGGCAGTACCTGCCGCTGCGGGTCAACCAGGCCGGCGTGATGCCGATCATCTTCGCCAGCTCGCTGCTGCTGTTTCCGCAGATGCTGTTCCAGTGGCTGTCCGCCGCCTATCCGGGCAACGCCGTCCTCTCGGCGCTCCACGACTCGTTCCAACGCGGCCAATCCTATCTGTACAACGTCTGCTATATCGCGTTGATCTACTTCTTCTGCTACTTCTGGACCGCGATCACCTTCAATCCCAAGGAGATGGCGGACAACCTGAAGAACTTCGGGGCCTTTATTCCGGGTTATCGGCCGGGCAAACGCACCGCCGACTATCTCGAACGTGTGATGGAGCGGATCACGTACGTGGGAGCCGGATTTCTGGCGCTGGTCGCCGTCATTCCCACCATCGTGGGCGGCTATCTCAACACCGGCGCACAGATCGCGGGCTTCTACGGGGGCACGGGTCTGCTGATCGCGGTGAGCGTGGCCTTCGACTTGGTGCAGAAGATCGACAGTCACCTCGTGATGCGAAATTACGGCGGCCTGCTCGAAAAGTCCTGATCCGCCCCCCACGCTCGCCGGGAGGCTCCCGCCGTTTCCCCCATGCCGCCGCGCGGACATGCCATGCGGATCATCCTCATCGGACCACCGGGAGCGGGGAAGGGGACGCAGTGCCAGCGGCTCGTGGACCTGCTCCACGTGCCCCACCTGTCGACCGGCGAGATGCTCCGTGCGGCGGTCCGTGCGGGCACGCCGGAGGGGCTCCAGGCGGCGGCATACATGACGCAGGGGCAGCTTGTGCCCGACCCGATCATCGTCGGCATGGTCAGTCGACGCCTCGAGATGGAGGACTGCCGGAACGGCTGTCTGCTGGACGGCTTTCCACGCACGCTCCCGCAAGCCGCCACGCTCGACGAACTGCTGGAGCGGCGGGCGATGAGCGTTGACGGCGTGATCGAACTGGCGGTGCCGCGGGACGAACTGGTGCGGCGGATGCTGGCCCGCAAGCGGGAGGACGACGATCCCGAGGTGTTCGCCAAGCGAATCACGAGTTTCGAGCTCCAGACCGCCCCCCTACTCGACTACTATGCGCGGCAAGGGAAGCTCGCCAGCATCGACGGCCTGGGCACGGCTGAAGAGATCTTCAGCCGCGTGCAGGCGGCGGTTGGCCGCTTCGAGCGGGCAGCCCGCCGGCGTTGACGCCGGGCCGTGCAGGCGGAGTGGCCGGCGGTATACTCCGAACAGTGTCCGCTTCCTTTTTCGCCGCCCCGAGAATCTGCCGTGGTTACCCTGCGATCTCCTCGTGAAATCGCCCTCATGCGCCGTGCCGGACTCGTCGTGTGGGGTGCGCACCAGCTCGCGGCCGGCATGGTTCGGCCAGGGGTGACGACCGGTGAGATCGACACGGCGGTCGAAAAGTTTTTCCTGGAGAACGGCGCCGTGCCGCTGTTCAAGGGCGTGCCCGGCAAGGTGCCGTTTCCGGCCGCCTGTTGCATCTCGGTGAACGACGAGGTGGTGCATGGCATACCGGGCCCGCGGGTGCTGCGGTCGGGCGACGTGATCAGCATCGACACGGGCTGCAGCGTCGGAGGCTGGTGCGGCGATTCGGCGATCACGCATCCGGTGGGGCAGGTGACGCCGGAGGTGCAGCGGTTGCTGGACTGCACTGCCGGTGTGCTCGCTCTAGCCATCCGTCTCCTGGCATCACGGAGCCGGTGGAGCGACGTGGCGACGGAAATGGCGAAGTACGTTCGCGACCATGGGTTCTCGGTGGTGGAGAACTTCGTCGGCCACGGCATCGGACGGAGCATGCACGAGGATCCCCAGGTGCCGAACTTCTGCACGCCGGCGTTTCGGAAAAACCACGATTTCGAGATCGAGCCCGGACTGGTGATCGCGATCGAACCGATGGTGAACATGGGCACCAAGAAGGTGCGGGCCCTGTCCGACCACTGGACCCAGTCGACCGTCGACGGCATGCCAAGCGCGCACTTCGAGCACACCGTGGCGATCACCGAGGGGGGGCCGGTGGTGCTCACCGCTCCGCCGCTGGCCGGCGAGACGGTGGGAAATGCCGGCTCCGCGGCCTGAAGCGGCCGGCGGCGATGGAGTTGGATTTTGCGGCCCTATCGCCCGATCCAACAGCGGGCGGCGGGCAGAAAAGCACCCCCTTGTGATCGGTCGGCGGCGATCTTATATTTTGGGACTCCCGTAAAAACCCCTCCGTTCCTGTCGAAGGCGTGGTCGGTCGCCGCCACGAGCTTGTCCATCATGAAGGTTCGCGCCAGCGTCCGCCGGATGTGTGAGAAGTGCAAGATCGTCAGGCGCCGCGGCGTCGTCTTCGTGGTCTGCGCGGATCCCCGCCACAAGCAGCGGCAGGGGTGACGGCGGGAGAAGATCGGGGTCCGCGGCGGCCGGTGCCCGCCGCGGATCACTCAGCCGTCCAGATGCCGCATTCGCGGCGCAGCGGCGCGGGTTGGTTTCGCATCGCGGGCAGCGTTCGGTTCAGTTCGGTTTCAGAGACATAATCCATGCCACGTTTGATGGGCGTTGACATTCCCTCCGAGAAGAAAACCGTCTTCTCGTTGCAGTACCTGTACGGCGTCGGCCAGCGGGTCGCCCGCGAGCTCTGCCACAAGGCGGGCGTCGATCCCATGGGCAAGGCCCGCGACCTTCACGAGGACGAGTTGGCTCGGCTCGCGGCCCTGCTTGACAAGGACTACACCGTGGAGGGGCAGTTGCGCCGGCAGGTGGCCCAGAACATTTCCCGGCTCAAGGACATCGGCAGTTATCGCGGCCTGCGGCATCGCCGGGGTCTGCCGGTTCGCGGGCAGCGGACGCGGACCAACGCCCGGACCCGCAAGGGGCCGAAGAAGACTGTGGCGGGCAAGAAGGGCGTGAAGGATCTCAAGTAGTCCGCTGTCGCGGCGCGGTCCCACGGTCATCAGTAGGAGCACACGGAACAAACTCATGTCGAAGGTTGCCAAGACGAAGAAGAAGTCGGTGACGGCGGGCATCGCCTTCATTCACGCCAGTTTCAACAACACGACGGTGACCATCACCGACACGCGGGGCGACACGCTCTGCTGGGCGAGTGGTGGCACCTGTGGCTTCAAGGGAAGTCGCAAGGGCACGCCGTTCGCGGGGCAGTGTGCGGCCCAGCAGGCTGCCGAGAAGGCTGCGAAGTACGGCGTCAAGGATCTCGAGGTGCGGGTCAAGGGGCCGGGCAGTGGCCGCGAGAGCGCCATCACGGCGCTGCAGGCGGCCGGCATGAACGTCAAGAGCATCGAGGACATCACGCCGCTCCCGCACAACGGCTGTCGGCCGCCGAAGAAGCGGCGCGTCTGAGGCGTCTGTACCACCAGTCATTCGTTTGGGATTAGAAGGCAGGATCGAATCATGGGACGTATCACCGGGCCGGTTTGCCGGCTGTGTCGCCGCGACGGGTTGAAGTTGTTTCTCAAGGGCAGTCGGTGCGACACGCCGAAGTGTGCCTTCGAGCGTCGGGCCACTCCGCCGGGCATGGTGCAGAAGCGGCGCGGCAAGCCGACCGACTACGGCCTTCATCTGCGTGAGAAGCAGAAGGTCAAGCACTATTACGGCGTGCTGGAGCGGCAGTTTCGCACCTATTTCGCCCGGGCCGAGCGGGGCAAGGGCAACACGGGCGAGGTTCTGATGTCGCTCCTCGAGCGGCGGCTGGACAACGTGGTGCATCGCCTCGGTTTCGCTGCCTCGCGGGCCGCGGCCCGGCAGATGGTGATGCATGGTCACATCACGGTGAACGGTGGTCGGCTCGACGTTCCGAGTTACCTGGTCAAGGCCGGTGACCTGGTTCGCGTCAAGAATCGGGCCAAGAGCCTGCAGTTGGTGCACGCGGCATTGGCAGACAGTCGGCGCGACGTCCCCGACTTCCTGTCTCGTGCCGAGAGTCCGATTCCCGAGGGTCGTGTCGACCGGCTGCCCGGTTCGGACGACGTTTCGATTCCGGTTCAGGCCAACCTGATCATTGAGTTGTGCTCCAAGTAATGTCTGGGTGACGGCCGGTTGAGTTTCGGTCAACGAGTCGGCTTTGGGGCGCAGTCGCCCCGGCCCTGAATGGAGGAATCCCTGATGCATATCCGCTGGCGTGGCCTGGAGTTGCCGGGCTCGGTCGCCGTCGACCAGAAGACCCTGACGTCCACTTACGGGAAGTTCGTGGCGGAGCCGTTCGAGCGCGGCTTCGGCACCACCGTCGGCAACAGTCTGCGGCGCGTGCTCCTTTCCAGTCTGGAGGGAAGCGCCGTCACTCAGATCAAGATGGCCGGCGCCCTGCACGAGTTCACGACCATCAAGGGCGTGCTCGAGGACGTTACCGACATCGTGCTCGCGGTGAAGAGCCTGGTCGTCAAGAACCATAGCGAATCCACCCGCGTGGTGCGGGTCGAGAAGAGCACGAAGGGGCCGGTGACCGGTGCCGACGTCCAGACCGACGATGCGGTCGAGATCGTCAACAAGGATCTCGTCCTGGCCACGCTGACGGACGACGTGCCGTTCGAGCTGGAGATGGTGGTGGAGAACGGGCGTGGCTACGTGCCGTCGAGCGAGCACAGCCAGGCGTCCCAGGAGATCGGCATCATTCCCGTCGACGCCGTGTTCAGCCCGGTGACCCGCGTGAAGTACGAGGTCGAGGAAACCCGCGTCGGCCAGAAGACGAACTACGACAAGCTGACGATGGAGATCTGGACCAACGGCACGGTGACGCCGGAGATGGCGCTCGTCGAGGCGGCCAAGATCCTGCGGAAGCACCTCAATCCGTTCGTCTCGTACACGCGTCCCGGTCCGGCCGTCAGCCTGCCGGCGGCGGCCGCGTTGTTCGCCGTCGAGGCGCCGCTGGAGAGTCGGCTCGGCATGCTCGTGTCGGACCTGCGGCTGTCGCTGCGGGCCAGCAACTGTCTGCACGAGGCCGGCATCGAGACCCTGAAGGACCTCGTGTCGCGGTCGCGGGAGGAGTTGCTCGAGGTGCGAAACTTCGGAGACACAACCCTGCAGGAGATCGAGGCGAAGCTCCGGGAGCTCGGTTTGGAATTGGGAATGTCATTGCCTGCCGGAGCCGGTGCCTGATCGATAGGTCGGGCGCCAGTCGCGCACGGTTCAAAAGGAGAGAGCGTCATGCGTCATCGTCGCAAGGGTCGTGTGCTGGGTCGCAGCCCTTCTCATCAGCGTGCCCTGCTGCGCAATCTGGCCTCAGCCCTGATGCTCACGGAGCGCGAGGCGGAGGCTGGAGAGGCTGGCGCGCCGAAAGTGGCGGGTCGGATCATCACGACGCTCGCCAAGGCGAAGGAAGTGCGGCCGCTCGTCGAACGGTGCGTGACGATCGCCAAACGGGGCCTCGAGGCCTCCGGCAAGGCCCGCGAGTTCGCCACCACGGCCGCCCGCGACTCGGCGGAGTGGAAGCGGTGGCGGGAGAGCGAGGTTTGGACGCAGTGGGCGCGGGCCGCAGCCCCTGCCGTCAAGGCCCGGCGGCGGGTGGTCCAGTTGCTGGGCGATAAGCAGGCCGCGCGGATTCTCTTCGAGCGAATCGCCCCTCGGTTCACCGATCGTCCCGGCGGCTACACGCGGATCCTGAAGCTCGCGACCCCACGGCTGGGTGACGCCGGTCCGCGGGCGATCCTGGAGTTCGTGGGCAGCGATGTGGGCGCGGCCCGGGCGGCGGCGCCACGGGTCGAGGCCCGTCCGGCCCGCACCTGAATCACCCGTCCTCCCAGCCGGGAATAGTCGGTCGCTCGGTCCGCGAATATAATCGGGTCGAAGCATGCACCGTCGGATCCCAGGGTCGAGGTCGTCATGATTCGCTGGTATCGGGGCCGCCTGGCCGCGAGGGTTTTCCGGCCCTTTGTTCTGGTCGCGGTGCTGGCGGCCATCGGCTGTTTGCCCCCTCTGGCCGCCGCCGACGATCACTTCGGCATTCCGCAGGTCAAGTTCATCAATGAGCGGATCGCGGTCGGCTGGGAGGATGCCGGCATCCAGCCTTCCGCCCCGGCCACCGACGGGGAGTGGTGTCGACGGATCCACCTCGACGTCATCGGTCGCATCCCCACGTCGGACGAACTGCAGCGCTTTCTGGCCAACACGTCACCGTCCAAGCGGCCCGAACTCGTCGCCCGGCTGCTCGGTGACGAATACGTCGACGAGTATGCCCGCAATTGGACCGACGTGTGGACGACCGTGCTCATCGGTCGCGATGTGGCCAACGAGCGGGTCAGTCGGCCGGGCATGCGGCAGTATCTCCGCCGGGCGTTCTCCAAGAACAAGCCCTACGACCGGTTCATGGAGGAGCTCGTCACGGCCACCGGTGCGACGGCGAACCGCAAGGACATCGACGGCTTCAACGGCGCCACGAACTTCTTGAGCGGCAAACTGGAGGAGATGGGTGTCGAGAATGCCGTTCAGGCGACGGCCAAGACGGCGCAGATCTTCCTCGGGCTCCAGGTCCAGTGCACGCAGTGCCACAACCATCCCTTCAACAAAGGGAAGCAGAATCAGTTCTGGGAGATGAACGCGTTCTTTCGGCAGACCCGGGCCTTGCGCCGGTTCGACGGCTCACGGGACGTGCAATGGGTGGAACTCGTCGACGAGGACTGGGCCGGCGAGGGGGGCAATCCCGAGGAGGCGGAGCTCTATTACGAGTTGCGGAACGGGCTCATGAAGGTGGCCTACCCCGTGTTCGTCGACGGCACGGAGATCTCCAAGAGCGGGTATCTGCCGGGCACGATGGAAGACGGCACGCCGTACGGGGCGCATCGCCGCAAGGAGCTGGCGAAGCTGATCAAGGCGAGCCCCTATTTCCCCAAGGCGATCGTCAATCGGGTCTGGAGCCACTTCCTCGGCTACGGGTTCACCAAACCGGTGGACGATCTCGGCGAGCACAATCCGCCGTCCCATCCCGAGCTGCTCGACGGCCTCGCCGAGCGGTTCCGGGAGCAGAGCTTCGACCTCAAGGAGCTGGTCCGCTGGATCGTGCTCTCACGGCCCTACTCGCTGTCGAGCCGCGCGGTGGCCGCCAATGCGAAAGATGACCCGGCGCTCGGCGAAAAGCCGAAGTTTTCGCACTTTTACCTGCGGCAGATGCAGGCCGAGCAGCTTTACGAGTCGCTGCTCACGGCGACGCAGGCCGACAAAACCCAGCGGGCCGAAGAGGCGGCGAAGAAGAAAGACCAATGGCTGTCGCAGTTCGTGATCGCCTTCGGCACCGACGAAGGGGACGATGCGACGACGTTCAACGGCTCCATCCCCCAGGTGCTGATGATGTTCAACGGCGACCTGATCAAGCAGGCCACGAGCACCGGCAAGGGCGGGTTTCTCGACGCCGTCGCCACGAGCGGGGCGTCCGCCAAGGCCAAGATCGACACCCTGTACATCGCCGCGCTGTCCCGGAAGCCGTCGGCCAAGGAGGTGGCGACGGCGAATGCGATTCTCAAGGCCCGCGGCGGTGACGTGGTCGGGGCTCTTCAGGACATCTGGTGGGCCGTCCTCAATTCCAACGAGTTCATCATCAATCATTGATTCGCGCCTGCCGGGCCATCCATGGCCCCGGCAGGCTGGGACGTCGCGGGGAAAGCCAAGGTTTCCCCGGACGTCCGCGCGGCCGCACCTCCGGGCGGCCGTGGCCGCAGCGGGGCTGCGGCTGGGCGACTCGCCTCCGGCGAGCGTCGCCGGGAGGCATGCGGATGACACAGCAATAACTGGCGAGCCTCGTGACGAACTACACTTTGAAGTGAATCCCCAGTTCGCGTCGTGCACCCCCTCCGAGGAGCCCTGACATGGCCAGTTTCGAGGTTCTGCCTGCCGGGATGAGCCGCCGGCACTTCATGAGCCATCTGGCCGGGGCCGCGGCGCTGGCCGCCCCGGCGACCGCGTTCACCAACTCGATCCTCGCCAACGCCGCCGACCTGCGGAAGCGGCACAAGGCCTGCATCATGCTCTGGATGGGCGGCGGCCCGAGCACCATGGACATCTGGGATCTGAAGCCCGGTGCGGCGACGGGCGGCCCGTTCAAGCCGATCGCCACCACGGCCGATGGCGTGCAGATCTGCGAGCACATGCCGCTCATGGCCCAGCAGATGCACCACATGGCGATCGTGCGGTCGATGAGCACCCGCGAGGCCGACCACATGCGCGGCCGCTACTACATGCACACGGGATACGTGCCGAACCCCAACGTGGAGCATCCCAGCTACGGCTCGGTCATCGCCCACGAACTGGCCGATCAGGTGCCCGACCTGGAGATCCCGCCGTTCGTGTCGGTGGGCAGCGGCAGCGTCGGGGCGGGCTTCCTTGGCATGACCTGGGCGCCCTTCGTGGTGGACTCCAACGGCAACGTCCGCAATCTCGACATGGGCATCGATCCCGCCCGTCTCGCCCAGCGGCTGGAGATGCTGGCCACGATCGAGAAGGGCTTCATAGGCGAGAAGCGAGGCGGATCCGCGGACGACCACGCCAAGGTCATCCAAAAGACGGTGAAGCTGATGACCAGCAGCCAGATGGAAGCCTTCAAGGTGACGAAGGAGCCCAAGGAGGTGCAGGACCGCTACGGCACCACGGGCTTCGGGCGGGGCTGCCTCATGGCCCGCCGGCTCGTCGAGATGGGCGTGCCGTTCGTCGAGGTCGATCTCGGTGGCTGGGACAACCACGCCAACATCTTCCCGACGCTCGCCAACACGAAGCTGCCGGAGCTCGACAAGGCGATGGCGGCCCTGGTTTCCGACCTGGCCGACCGCGGCATGCTCGACGACACGGCGATCGTCTGGATGGGCGAGTTCTCCCGCACGCCGAACATCAACGGCGGCGGCGGCCGTGACCACTGGGCCCGCAGTTGGAGCGTGGTCGTGGGGGGCGGCGGCTTCAAGCGCGGCGTGGCCGTGGGCGAGACCAGTTCCGACGGCAAGGAGGTCGTGACCGAGCCCTACACGTCGCAGGACGTGATGGCCAGCGTGCTCAAGTCCCTGGGCGTCTCCCTGGAGACGACCTTCACGGCCAAGAACGGCCGGCCGATGAAGATCGCCAACTCCGGCAAGGTGATCAAGGAACTGTTCGCCTGACGCGGTGGTCGTCTGCGGGCGAAGCCCGGCTCGGGGCTGCCGATGCCCCGTCGCCGGACGTTCGCTGCGGACATCCTGTCCTCCGCTCACTCGGATGCAGACTGCGCTCCGCAATCCTTGCTTCGCTTGTCTGCATACGCCGGCTCCCGGGGCACGGGCAGCCCCGAGCCCCCCACTCGATGATCCTGGCCCCGATGATCCTGGCCCGTGGAGCGGCGTTCTTTGACCGTCGAATCCGGGCAGCCAACTCCTGGCCCTCGGCAATCAAGGTCGCACGGGTACGATGTCGCCACGGAATGAGGCCGACGACGGACCACGACGCTGACACGTGACGATCCAGCTGCGACGCGGGGCATCACGGGCCTGACGGGCACCTTCCGTCCCGTGCTGCGGCTCGTGCTGCCCGTGCTGCTCGAGCAGTTCCTCGCTCTGACCGTCGGCTTCACCGACAAGTGGCTGGCCGGCAACCTGTTCGCCGAAGCGGAGCCGCTGGCGGCGGTCGGCCTCGTGGCCTACTGCCTGGCCTTTCTGCCCGTGCCCTTCGCGGTCCCGGCGGTCGCGGTGACGGCGCTCGTCGCCCGGGCCGTGGGAGCCGGTGATCGGCCGGCAGCGCGGCGGGCGGCCGCTCAGGCCCTGCTTGTCGGCATGGTGATCGTCGCCGGGGCGGCCGTCCTGCTCGTTCTCGGTGGCGGCAGGCTGCTGGGATGGCTGGGACTGCCCGCGGGCAGCACCGCGCTCGCGGGGCGGTATCTCGCCATCGTCCTGCCGGTGCTGCCGGCGATGATGCTGATCCACGTGGGCATGGCCGCGCTCCGCGGCGCCGGCGCCATGGTGGCGGGATTGGTGGGCATGACAGTCGTGAATCTCGTCAACGCCGGTGCGAGCTTCGCCCTCGCGACCGGCTACGGCGGGCTGCCGCGTCTCGGCTGGGAAGGCCTGGCCTGGGGCACGGCGGCGGGGTACCTGGCCGGCGCGATCTGCGTGGCAGCCCTCCTGGCCCGGCGGCTCGCCCCCCGGGCGGCCGACTGGCGGCCCGACATGGCGACGCTGCGGCGGATCGTCCGCGTGGGCCTGCCGGCGGGCGGCGACGCCCTCGCCAATGCCGCCTGCCACCTCGCGTTTCTCTCCATCGTGAACCGACTGGGAGACGTGGCGGCGGCGGCCCACTCTGTGGCGGTCACCATCGAATCGCTCGCCTTCCTTCCGGGCACGGCCTTCCAGGTGGCTGCCGCGACGCTCGCCGGGCAATTCCTTGGCGCCCAGGACGAGCGCCGGGCCCGGGGAAGTGTCTGGCTGGCGGCGGTCGCCTGCCTGACGTTCATGACCTGCGCAGCGGCCGGGTTTCTCTGGTCAGCCGACCCGCTGGCCGCCTGGTTCACGGGCGGTCCCGGGAGCCAGCCCGAGGTGGCGTCTCTCACGGCCAGGCTCGTGCGCATCGTGGCCTTCGCCCAGCCGCCGCTGGCCCTGCTGATGGTGCTCTCCGGCGGCCTCCGGGGCGGCGGGGCCACCCGGCCGCCACTGGTGGTCAACTTCCTGGGGCTGCTCGTGATCCGGCTGCCGCTGGCGATCCTGCTCGCCTGGCCCGACGTCACCCTGCCCGGCGGTTTGGGCACGCTGCACGCCGCCGGCTGGGGAGCCGTGGGCGCCTGGGTGGCGATGGCCGCCGACCTGACGGCGCGGGGCCTGGCGATGCTCGTCATCTTCTCACGAATCCGCTGGTCGCGGGTCGCCGTCTGACCGCTCGCTCCTGCCGACTGGCATGGTCTCACCTGCCGGCCACGCTACACTCTGGGACGCATGCAGCGATCGGCGGATACCGGTCGTTTCGCCAGCGAGGGCCGTGGATGGCAGCCGTCGATCTCGAAGTCGAGCACTGGAGCACCGCCGATGCGGCCGACCTCTACGAAGTGGCCCGCTGGGGCAACGGCTATTTTTCGGTGAGCCCGAGCGGGCACATGCTCGTGCATCCCGACAAGGATCCCACCAAGAGCATCGACCTCAAGGCGCTCGTCGACCGGCTCCAGGTGCGCGGCATCGACCTGCCGATCCTGCTGCGGTTCGCCGGGATTCTCCAGCACCGCCTGGGGGAGATCCACGGCGCCTTCGCCGCGGCCATGAAGGACAGCGGGTATCGCGGCGACTACTGCTGCGTCTATCCGGTGAAGGTCAACCAGCAGCGGCAGGTGGTCGAGGAGGTGCTGCGATTCGGCAAACCGTACCGCTTTGGCCTGGAGGCGGGCAGCAAGCCTGAGCTGCTGGCGGTGATCGCGCTGGCCGACAACGACACGCCGATCATCTGCAACGGCTTCAAGGATGCCGAGTTCATCGAGACGGCGATGCTGGCTCAGAAGATCGGCCGCCACGTGATCCCGGTCGTGGAGCGGTTCTCGGAGCTGCACCTGATCCTGGAGTACGCCGAGAAGCTCGGCGTGCGGCCGCGGATCGGGATGCGGGTCAAGCTCGCCACCCGCGGCAGCGGCCGCTGGCAGTCGTCGGGCGGCTTCCGCAGCAAGTTCGGCCTCACGGCGAGCGAGCTGGTGAAGGGCCTCGAGCTGCTCGCCTCCCGGGGCATGGAGGACTGCCTCCAGCTGCTCCACTTCCACCAGGGCAGCCAGATCACCAACATCCGGCACATCAAGGCCGCCCTCAACGAGGCCTCGCGGATCTACACCGAGCTCGTCAAGCGCGGCGCCGGGCTTCGCTACCTCGACGTGGGCGGCGGCCTCGGGGTGGACTACGACGGCTCGCAGACCAACTTCGAGTCGAGCGTCAACTACAGCCTGCAGGAATACGCCAACGACGTCGTCTACCACGTGCAGAATGCCTGCGACGAGGCGGGCGTGCCGCACCCGACGATCATCTCCGAGAGCGGGCGGGCCGTGGTGGCCTACCACAGCATGCTGGTCTTCGGGGTCCTGGGCGTGTCGGAGCAGGGGGGCATGGCGGAGGTCGGGGAGCCGCCCGCCGACGCCGAGCAGCCGCTCCACGACCTGATGGAGACCTACCAGGGGATCAACGTCCGCAATCTCCTGGAGAGCTACCACGACGCCCAGCAGGCGCTCGATACCGCGATGAACCTGTTCGCCAGCGGGTACCTGCCGCTCGACCAGCGGTCGGCCGTGGAAAACCTCTACTGGGCCATCTGCCGGAAGATCTGCAAGCTCACCAAGACGCTGGAGTACGTGCCGGAGGAACTCGAGGGCCTGCAGGCTTCGCTCTCCGACACCTACTTCTGCAACTTCTCGCTCTTTCAGTCGATCCCGGACAGCTGGGCCATCAAGCAGCTCTTTCCGGTGATGCCGATCCATCGGCTCAACGAGCGGCCGACGCGGGCCGCCGTGCTCGGCGACGTGACCTGCGACTCCGACGGCAAGATCGACCAGTTCATCGACCGTCGCGACGTGAAGCGAACGCTCCCGTTGCACACCTGGCAGCACGAGCCCTACTACCTCGGGGCGTTCCTCATCGGCGCCTACCAGGAGATCCTCGGCGACCTGCACAACCTGTTCGGCGACACCAACGCCGTGCACGTCAGCCTCGACGACCGCGGCGAAGTGGTCGTGGACGCGGTGATCAAGGGCGACACGGTCCGCGAGGTCCTCGACTATGTGGAGTTCGACGCCAACCACCTGGTGCAGAAGCTCCGCGACGCCATCGAGCAGGCGGTCCGCGAGGGGCGGATCTGCGACGGGCAGGCGGGCCGGTTCCTCAAGTTCTACGAGGAGGGCCTCGGTGGCTACACGTACCTGGAAGAGCCGTCGCAGGGTTGAGTTTTGCATGGGGCGCCGCGGGTTGGGGTGGCACCGTTGATGCCGGAAGTGATCCCGTGTCGGTTCCAAGAAGCCCCGGGCGGAAGCCCGGGGACACCGGGCACAAAAACCACCCCGCCGTCCATGCCGCACGACTTCTCGCGATTCTCCGCTTCAACCCCGCACCGCATGGTACGCGGGACGATAGCCGCCACCCGGAGTCCCCCGGCTTCCGCCGGGGGCTTGTTGGCGATCAACGCACCGAGCCCTTCGCATGACTGGGCTTGGCAATCCGATTGAAGCTTCTGCCATGAACGTCATTCGGGTCGCCGGGGCGGCCCTCAACCAGACGCCGCTCGACTGGGACGCTAACCGCGATCGCATCCTGGCGGCGATCGCGGAGGCCCGGGCCGCGGGGGTCGCGGTCCTCTGCCTGCCGGAGCTGTGCATCACCGGCTACGGCTGCGAGGACGCCTTCTATTCGCCGGCCGTGCAGCGGATGGCGATCGAGGTGCTGGCCGAGATCGTGCCGCACACCGGCGGGATCGTCGTGGCCCTCGGGCTGCCGCTGCGGTTCGAAAGCGGCCTCTACGACGCGGCGGCCCTGGTGGCCGGCGGCCGGCTGGCGGGGATCGTCTGCAAGCAGCACCTCGCGGGTGACGGCATCCACTACGAGCCCCGCTGGTTCCGGCCCTGGCGCCGCGGGCAGCGGTCTGTCGTCACCGTCGCCGGCCGCGATGTCCCTGTCGGCGACCTGCGGTTTGACTGCGGCGGCCTGCGGATCGGGTTCGAGATCTGCGAAGATGCGTGGGTGGCCGACCGGCCCGGAGCCGCGCTGGCGGCCCGCGGCGTCGATCTGATCCTCAATCCCTCCGCCAGCCACTTCGCCTTCGGCAAGGACGAGATCCGCCGCCGCCTCGTGCAGGACGGCTCGCGGGCCTTCGCCGCCGGTTATGTCTACGCCAACCTCGTGGGCAACGAGGCGGGCCGCGCCATCTACGACGGAAGCGTGACGATCGCCGCCGCCGGCCGGATTCTGGCCGCGGGCCGGCGGTTCTCCTTCGCCGACCGGTCGCTGACCGTCGCCGATATCGACGTGGGCGAACTGCGGGCGGCTCAGGCCCGGCTCGCGGTCGAACCTGTGCCCGACGCGGTCGAAGGGGACGTGGTGCCGGTCGCCTTCGGGCCGCCGCCGGCGCCGGGTGCGGCCCCGGCCGAGGGCGGCGACCGCCGTGAGGCGTGGGAGCACGGTGGGCATGTGAAGGAGGAAGAGTTCACACGGGCCGTCGCCCTGGGGCTGTTCGACTACGCCCGCAAGAGCCGCTCCCGGGGCTTCGTCGTCTCGGCGAGCGGCGGGGCCGACTCGTCGGCGGTGGCCTGCCTGGCTGCGATCGCCGTGCGGCTGGCCGCCGGGGAACTCACGCTGCCGGTCGCGGCGGCCCGCCTTGGCATGGCGACTCCGACCGGCTCCGGTGAAGCCGCCCTCCGCGGGCTGATCAACGCGACGCTGACCTGCGTCTACCAGGCGACCGCGAACTCCGGAGCGGTCACGCATGCGGCCGCCCGGGGCCTGGCCGTGGCGCTCGGGGCCGCGTTTTACGAGTTCGACGTCGAGCCACTCGTCCGCGGCTACGAGACGATCGTTTCCCGGTCCATCGGCCGGCCGCTCACGTGGGACCGCGACGACGTGGCGCGGCAGAACGTCCAGGCCCGAGCCCGCTCGCCGGGCGTGTGGATGCTGGCGAACCTCACCGGTGCGCTGCTCGTGTCGACCAGCAACCGCTCCGAGGCCGCCGTCGGCTATGCGACGATGGATGGCGACACCTCCGGTGGCATCGCGCCGCTGGCCGGCATCGACAAGGCCTACCTGCGGCGGTGGCTGGTGTGGCTGGAGACATGCGGACCGGCGGGCGTCGGCCCGATCCCGGCGCTCGCGGCCGTGAACGTGCAGGCCCCCACCGCGGAGCTGCGTCCGGCGGCCGCGGGCCAGACCGACGAGGCCGACCTCATGCCCTACGACGTGCTCGATCGGGCGGAACGCTACGCCGTGCGCGACCGCCTCGACCCGGTGGCCGTCTGGCGGCGGCTGCGGGCCGACTTTCCCGGGCACGACCAGACGCAGCTGGCCCGCTGGACGGAGCGGTTCTTCACGCTCTGGAGTCACAACCAGTGGAAACGGGAGCGGTATGCGCCCTCCTTCCATCTCGACGACGAGAATCTCGACCCCAAGACCTGGTGCCGGTTCCCGATCCTTTCCGGCGGCTACGCCCGCGAACTCGCCGCCCTCCGCGCGGCTGTTGCACGAATCTGACTGCGGCGCCCCGTTTGGTCGGTGAATCGGTCGCGTCACCGTCCCAAGAAGCCCCGGGTGGAAACCCGGGGACACCGGGCACGAAGGCCATCCCGTCATCCATGCCGCACGCCGGCTGGCGCCTGTCCGGTTCAACTCGGCAGTGCATGGTGCGTGGGATGTGAGACGACCCGGAGTCCCCCGGCTTCCGCCGGGGGCTTTTTGTGCGTGACGTGCGCGGCCCAAGAAGCCCCGGGTGGAAACCCGGGGACACCGGGCACGAAGGCCATCCCGTCATCCATGCCGCACGCCCGCGCGGGCAGCCCCGACCACCGGGACCCCCGCGGCTCACGTGGGAGGCGGTGGCGTCACCGTGGCCTCGAGCGGCGTGCCGCGTTGGAAGTGCATGAGGTTGCGGACGGTCTGGGCCGCGATTGCGTCGAGGGCGTTTTTGGTGAAGAAGGCCTGGTGGGCCGTGACCACGACGTTGGGGAAGGTGAGCAGCCGCGTGAAGGTGTCGTCGTGGATGATGGAGTTGCTGTGGTCGGCGAAGAATAGATCCGCCTCCTCCTCGTAGACGTCGAGGCCGAGGTGGCCGACCCGGCCGCTCTTCAGGCCGTGGATCACCGCCCGGGTGTCGACGAGGCCGCCCCGGCTGGTGTTGACGAGCATCACGCCCGGCTTCATCAGCCCGAGCGCCCGGGCGTCGATCATGTGATGGCTCGTCGGCGTGAGCGGGCAGTGGAGGGTGATCACGTCGGATGACGCGAACAGCTCGTCGAGGGGCACGAAGGCCACGCCGCGGGCGACGAGGTCGGCGGGCGGATGGGGGTCGTGGGCCAGCACGCGGCAGCCGAAGCCGAGGAGGATCTCGGCGACCCGCCGGCCGATCCGGCCGGTGCCGACGACCCCGGCCGTGCGGCCATGGAGATCGAAGCCCAGCAGCCCGTCGAGCGAGAAGTTGCCCTCGCGGACCCGGTTGTAGGCCTTGTGCAGCCTGCGGTCGAGCATCAGGATCAGGCCGACGGTGTGCTCGGCGACGGCGTGCGGTGAGTATTCGGGGACGCGGGTCACGGGCAGCCCGAGGCGGGCGGCGGCGGCGAGGTCGACCTGGTTGAATCCGGCGCAGCGCAGCGTCACCAATCGCACGCCCGCCGCGGCGAGCGCCTCGAGCGCGGCGGCGTCGAGGTCGTCGTTCACGAAACAGTTCACGGCCGTCGCGCCCTGGGCGAGCCGTGCCGTGCGGGCGTCGAGGCGGGGCTCGAGCCACGTCCACTCCAACGGCAGCCCGGCCGATGCCGCGGCCAGCGACTCGCGGTCATAAGGCTGGATCGAGAAGGCGGCGACACGCACGGGCGGGACTCCGGGAGCAGGAAAACAACGGCTTTCCCGCGGTATCGTAGCCGGAACCGGCCTCGCCCGTTCGCCCGGGCCCTGCTACAGTCGCGCCCCGCAACCCCGGAGCCGCGCCCCGCCATGTCCCCGCGCCCCGCCTTCGTTCGTGCCCTCGTCGCGACGCTCTTCGCCGCCACCTGGGCCGATGCCGCCCGCGGACAGGTCGCCGCGCCCCAGCAGCAGGTCGCCCAGCCGCAGCAGGTCGCCCAGCCGCAGCCTCCCGCCCCGCGGCAGCCTCCCGCCCCGCGGCAGCCTCCCGCCCCGCGGCAGCCTCCCGCCCTCTCGCCTCAGGAGCAGGCCGCCCTCGATCAGCTGCTCGCCGCCTGGGAGGCCCGCAGCGCCGCCGTGAAGACGTGGTCATGCACGTTCCACAAATGGGAGTACAACGCCTGGAGCCCGGCCGACGCGCAGGGGCAGCGATTGGCGTTCGCCGAGAGCACAGGCGAGCTCAAGTACGCCGCCCCCGACAAGGGGCTGTTCCGGATCAAGGAGTCGAAGCAGTGGAACCCGCAGACGCGGCGGTACGAGGTGCGCGGTGGTGAGTCGGGCGAGCACTGGGTGTGCAACGGCGAGAGCATCTACGAGTTTCGCCACACCGACCGGCAGCTGCGGGAGACGAAGCTGCCGCCCGAGATGCGCGGCAAGGCAATCAGCGACGGGCCGCTCCCCTTCGTGTTTGGCGCCAAGGCCGAGACGCTCAAGAAGCGGTATTGGATGCGGATCATCACGCCGCCCAACGCGACGGACCAGATCTGGCTGGAGGCCTTGCCGCGGTTCCAGGCCGACGCGGCCAACTTCTCCAAGGTCGAGCTGATCCTCCGCTCCCGCGACCTGATGCCGTTCGCGATCCAGATCTTCAAGCCGGGCGGTCGCGATCAGGACGTCTACCAGTTCGACCCCAACACGAACCTCATCGACAAGGGTCTCGACCTGTTCCGTGACTTCGCCAAGCCGACAACGCCCTTCGGCTACAAGTACATCCTGGAAGAGGTGCCGGCCGGCCCGCAGGCCGCGCCGCCCGGGGGCATGCGACCGTCGGTGCCGGCGAACCTGCCGCGCTAGCAGACTGTGGCACAAGTCTGCCCGAGCATCTGCCCGAGCAGGATGCGATGGCCGTCGACCAAGTGGAAAAAGACCATGGAGGGCTTTTTCCACGGACATGGAGCGTGCCGTGACGCAGCCCCGGCTGGGGCAAGCCGGGTGATCGAGCCGGTCCGGCGATGCGGATATACTGCGGAACTTCCGCCCCGTCCCGAGGACATGATGTCGCCCGTCGATCCCTCCCATCCGCTTTACCAGCTTCTGGACCGCGACCGCCGCTACACCCTCGACGCCTACCTGTTCGTCCTCGAGGCCCTGTCGTTCGCCCAGGAGACGCTCGGCATGGGGGCGGAACCGGCCGCCGAGGAACTCGAGTCCCGGGCGGAGGTCGAGGCGGGCGGCAAGCCGCGGTCGCGGCGGGGCCGCAAGCGGCAGGCGGAGCGGCATGTTTCGGGGCAGGAGCTGTGCGAGGCCGCGCGGCTCTACGGCCTGCAGCAGTACGGCTACCTCGCGCCGACGGTGCTGGCCACCTGGGGCATTCGTGCGACCGACGATCTCGGTGAGATCGTCTTCAACATGATCGACATCGGTCAGATGCGGAAGACGAAGGCCGACCGGCGGGAGGACTTCCATGGCGTCTACGAGTTTGCCGAGGCGTTCGCCCGCGATCTGGCGTTCGTCGTACCCGACCCCGTCTGACGGAGCGCCGCCGATGACCGACTGCTGCGGCCTCGAATTCCGCGGCGCGTTCGCCTGGGCGGTCTTGGCGGAGGCCTGCTGGCTCTGTTTTCTCGTGTGGATGGCGTTGCGTTCATGACGACCTGGTCGTTCGCCGCCGTGCCGCTGTGGGCCGCGATCCTGCCAGCCGCGGCCTATCTGCTCACGCTCGCGGCCCTGCACCTGCGGCGTCGGCCGGCGGTCGTGGCCGGCTCCAGCGACCTCCTGCTCCTGTCCGCGGGCACCGCGGGGCTGGCGGTGGCGGGCCCGCTGGCGGTCCTCCAGCCGGCGGTCGGGGGCACCGCATGGGCGGCCTTGATGCTGCTGCTGGCAGCCGGTCTCCTGCTTGCGGCGCTGCTGCTGGCGGCCCGGCCCCGGCTGGTCGTCTACAACATCACGCTCGAGCAACTGCGGCCGGTCGTGGCGGAGATCGTGGCCGCGCTCGATCCGACAGCCCGGTGGGCCGGGGAGACCGTGGCGTTGCCCGGCCGCGGCATCCAGGTGCATCTCGACGGTCGGGGCGGCATGCGGAGCGTGAGCGTGGTGGCCTTGGGCGGCCGCACGAGCGCCGAGGGCTGGGGCGAGTTCAGCCGCCGACTGCGGCAGGCGATCCGCGGCCTGCGGGTCCGGCCCAGCCCTTGGGCGGTCGTGTTCGGCTGCGGCGGCTGTGGGCTGCTGGCCGCGGCCGCGATCCTCGCCTGTCTGCCTGCCGGCCGCGACGGTACAGCCCCGTCCCCGTCGAGCCCCCCTCCCGCCTCAGGAGCCCGCCATGCCCCTGCCGGTCGATCTCTCGCCGCATGACATCACTGTTCCCGTCGTGATTCGCAACGCGCCACCGGGGCGGCTCTACGAGCACGCCGTCTCCCGCGAGGCGGCGGCGATCATGTCGACCGGTGCGATCGCGATCCGCTCCGGAGCGAAGACGGGCCGCAGCCCCGGCGACAAGCACGTCGTGCAGGCTCCCGAGTCGGAGGCCGACGTCTGGTGGGGCAGCGTCAACCATCCCATCGACGACCACACCTTCCTGCTCAACCGGCAGCGGGCCGTCGACTACCTCAACACCCGCGACCAGATCTATGTCTGCGACGGCTACGCCGGCTGGGATCCGAGCTGTCGGATCAAGGTCCGCGTGGTCTGCGGCCGCGCCTACCACGCCCTGTACATGCAGAACATGCTGATCCGGCCCACGCTCGACGAGCTGGAGCGGTTCGGCAGCCCCGATTACGTGATCTTCAATGCCGGTCAGTTTCCGGCCAATCCGCACACGACCCACATGACCAGCCGCACGAGCATCGACCTGTCGCTCGAGCGGCACGAGCAGGTGATCCTGGGCACCGAGTATGCCGGCGAGATGAAGAAGGGCGTGTTCACCTACATGCACTGGCTGCTGCCGGGCCGGGGCGTGCTGTCGATGCACTGCTCGGCGAACCAGGGCATCGCCGGGGATGGCCGGCCGGGGGACGTGTCGCTGTTCTTCGGCCTCTCGGGCACCGGCAAGACGACGCTCTCGGCCGATCCCGCGCGGCGGCTGATCGGCGACGACGAGCACGGGTGGGGGGACGACGGCGTGTTCAACATCGAGGGCGGGTGCTACGCCAAGTGCATCCACCTGACCGAGCGGCGGGAGCCCGAGATCTGGCGGGCGATCCGCTTCGGCACGGTGCTCGAGAACGTGGTCTACGACCCGGCCACGCGGCTGGTGGACTACGAGTCGAGTGCGGTCACGGAGAACACCCGGGCTGCGTACCCCATCGAGTTCATCGACAACGCGCAGGTGCCGTGCGTGGGGCCGCACCCGCGGCACGTGATCTTCCTCACCTGCGACGCCTCGGGGGTGTTGCCGCCGGTGAGCCGGCTGTCTCGCGAGCAGGCGATGTACCACTTCCTCTCCGGCTACACCGCGCGGGTGGCGGGCACGGAGATGGGCGTATCGGAGCCGCAGGCGGCCTTCTCGGCCTGCTTCAGCGCCGCCTTCCTCGTGCGGCATCCGACCGTGTACGCGCGGATGCTGGCGGCGAAACTCGCGCGGCACGAGGCCCGCGCCTGGCTCGTGAACACGGGCTGGACGGGCGGCGGCTACGGCGCAGGGACGCGGATCGACCTGGGAGCGACGCGGCGGATCATCGACGCCATCCACGCCGGCGTGCTCGACGCGGCCCCCGTGCATCGCGACGATGTGTTCGGCCTCGACGCCGTCGCCCGCGTGCCGGGCGTGGCCGAGCGGCTGCTGGTGCCGCACCGCGCGTGGCCGGACGAGGCCGCCTGGGAGACGGCCGCCCGACGCCTTGCCGCGAAGTTCAAGGACAACTTCCGGGCCTATGCCGACCAGGCGGGGGCGGATGTCGTGGCCGCCGGGCCGGCGTGAGCGGGTGGCACCTACAGGGAGGGGGCGGCTGCCGCGATGTTTTTGCATGGATGGTGGGACGGCCTTCAGACCCGGTGTCGCCGGGCTTCCGCCGTTTGGTGTTGCGCCGATCGGCGCATTCCCATTCCGTTCAGAGACCGCCACTCCGTGGCGCAAGCCTCCAGGCTCGCGAATGCAGGTAGTGGAGACACAGGCCGGATTCGACGGTCGGAGACCGCCGCTACAGCCGGAATGAAGACGCCTTTTCACGGCATGAGGCCATCGGAATAGAGAACGCGTAACATCAAAACTTCCGCCCGGGCCTTTTGGAGTGACTCGAGGGATCGATGGCGACGCACGTGCAACTGCTGCTTGACTCCTTCGCCCGGCTGCTGGGGCGGGAACTGATCTCCCGGCAGGGCTCTGCCGAGGTACAGGCGGAGCGGCTGTTTCAGGCGCCGTTCATCGTCGTCTCGCACGGCACCGAGGCCGATCCGATCCTCAATTACGGCAACGCGGCGGCGCTGGCCTTGTGGGAGATGGATCTCGCCACGCTCACGCGGACGCCGTCGCGGCTCACGGCCGAGCCGGTCCACCGCGACGAACGGGCGCGGCTGCTGGAGCGGACGCGGCGCGACGGCTATGTGGACGACTATGCCGGGATCCGCATCTCCAGCACGGGCAGGCGATTCCAGATCGAGCAGGCGATCGTCTGGAACCTCGTCGATGCGGCGGGCATCCACCGCGGCCAGGCGGCCACGTTCGATCGCTGGACGCCGCTGGATTCGTGAGCCGGCAGCTTTGCGCTTTGCCATCCAGCGGGCCATGGCATTTAATGGACGCATCTGGATCGCAAACCGTCGTCCCGAGGAGGTATGCCCATGAAGATCGTCGCCCTCACGCTGTGCCTGTCGTTTGCCGCCGCCGTCGCCGCCCGGGCCGAGTCGCCCACGCCGCTCTCCGGCGAGATGAAGGGCATCGACGGCAAGCCCGTGGATCTGGCCTCCTACAAGGGCAAGGTCGTGCTCGTGGTCAACGTTGCCAGCCGCTGCGGGAAGACGCCTCAGTACGCCGGCCTGCAGAAGCTTTACAACGCCCACAAAGACAAGGGTTTCGTGATCCTCGGCTTTCCGGCGAACGACTTCGGCGCCCAGGAGCCGGGCAGCGACGCCCAGATCGCCGAGTTCTGCTCAGCCAACTACGGCGTGACGTTTCCCATGTTCTCCAAGATCACGGTCAAGGGTGCGGACAAGGCCCCGCTCTACAAGGCGCTCACCGAGGCGGCCGACCCCAAGGGCGAGGTGGGCTGGAACTTCGAGAAGTTTCTCATCGGCAAGGACGGCGCCGTGATCGGCCGCTTCAAGAGCGGCGTGGCTCCCGACGATGCGAAGCTCGTGCAGGCGATCGAGGCCGCGCTGGCGAAGTGACGGCGCGGCGCGTGCGGCCCCGAGAAGACCCGGGTGGTAACCCGGGGACACCGGGCATGAAAACCACTGCGTCGTCCATGCTGGAAGGCTGCATGTGATTCCGCGGTTCAAGCTCGCCTCGCATGGCGACCGGGACGGCATGCCACCCGGAGTCCCCGGGCTTCCGCCCGGGGCTTTTTGTGCTGTTCACACGGCGTTGATCAGCGCGGGCCTTCGCGCCGCCTACGCCGCCCGTGACGAGCCCGTCGTCGCCCGCTCGCGGCCGAGCGTCCGCCGCACGACCCACGTCGGCCGGCCCTGCGCCTCGCGGTAGGCCCGCACGACGTACTCGCCGACGATCGCCACGGCCGCGGTCTGCACGGCCGCCACGGTCGCCACCACGGCCGTCACCGCCGCCAGCGAGACGCCCGGCTGCGGCGCGGCGGCCGTCAACTGCCCGACGAGCGCCACGCTGCCGCTGACGATGCCGATGCCGCCGAGCCCGGCCGCAGCCACCCAGGTGAGCCGCACCGGCGCGTCGGAGGAGAGCACCAGCGCGTCGCCGGCGAGTTTGAGCAGCTTCCACGGCGAGTATTTCGTGGTGCCCGCCACCCGGGCGTGCCGGTCGTACCACACCGGCTCGTGGCGGAACCCGGCCCAGGGCACCAGGCTCCGCAGGTAGCGACGCTTCTCGGGCAGGGCGTTGACGGCGTCGGCCACCGCGCGGTCGATGAGCTTGAAGTCGCCGGTGTCGACCGGCATGGGGTAGGGGATCAGACTGGCGAACAGGCGGTGGAACAGGCTCGCGGTCACGAGCTTGAAGGCCGTCTCGCCGTCGCGGTGCCGCCGCCGGCCGTAGGCGACGTCCACGCCCTCCCGCCAGCGGCGGACCATCTCGGGGATCACCTCGGGCGGGTCCTGCAGGTCGGCATCGGTGATCACGATCGCATCGCCCCGCGCGGCCGCCAGGCCGGCCGACATCGCCGCCTGCTGGCCGAAGTTCCGCGCCAGTTCGATCACCACCGCCCGCGGATCGTGCGCGGCGATCGCCTCCAGCCCGCGGAGCGTGCCGTCGCGGCTGCCGTCGTCGACGTACACGATCTCGAAGTCCATGCCCGTCGCCGGCAGCACCGCGGCGAGCCGCGCGTGCGTGGCCGCGATCACTTCCTCCTCGTTGTGGCACGGGATCACGACCGACAGCAGGCCGCGGCCGGCGCGGCGCCGGTCTGAGCCTGATGCCGGCCACGGGCAGGCGAGGATCTCGGGGCCGGTCTGCGTCATCGGGTCACCTCGGGAGCGGCGGCGGTGCGGTGCGACGCGGGCTCCGCGGTGGGCAGCGCCCCGATCGCGAGCACGTCGCGTTTGCGGAAGATCGGCCGCGTTCGGCCCAGCACGCCCCAGCCCGCCGGCAGCGCGGCGGCGATCTCGTCGTAGCGATCTTCGGGGAGCAGCAGGATGGCGTCGGCGCCGGTCTGCAGGAACGTGGCCGCGTCGGTGTCGTGCTCCATGATGAACTGCCGCACATGGCCGTTGGAGTAGAAGACCACGTTCGGGCTGGCCAGCAGATAGGTGCCCAGTCGCGCGTTGCCGTCGTGGCGGGCCTGCATCTCCTGCACCAGCGCCGGCAGGGTGTTTGCCCCGGCGAGTCGGCTGCCGGCGGGCCCGACGGCCAGCGCCGTGTAGATCAGCCCCGTGAGCACCAGGGCCGCGACCGCGGCCTGCGGATGTCGCCGCGCGAGCCAGCCGCAGGCGATGGCGCCCCCCACGGGCACGAGGCCCACCAGCGCCGCCGGCTCAGCGTCGGGAATGCCGTGGCGGGTCGCCACCAGCACGGTCACGGCCGTCGCGGCGCCGCCGAAGGCCAGCCAGCCGAGGCCCGACGCCAGCCACCAGCCGTGCGGCCAACGGGCGGCCGCCGCATGACGGGCCGCCTCGACGCCGAGGGCCGCCACGAGCAGGGCGGCCGCGGGATAGGCGGGGAGAATGTAGTTGGGGAGTTTCGTCGCCGCGGCGGAGAACCCGCCGACCCAGACGGCCAGCCACACGATCAGCAGCCCGAGCGTCGCGTGGACTGCCAGCGGGGCGGTCCGCCGCCACAGCCGCCAGCCGGCCACCGCGATCGCCAGCGGGAGGAAGCAGGACCACGGATAGAAGCCCACGAGCATGGTGAGCGGATGAAAGAGGACGCTGCCGCCGTGCTTCTCCATCGGGGAGAGGAAGCGGCCGACGTTGTGGACGAAGAAGAAGCCGGCCGTCCATGCGCCGTCGGTGCGCAACGACACGGCGACGTACCACGGGGCGGCGACGGCGAGCGTCGCGCCGAGGATGGTCAGCGGCCGGATCGCGCGGAGGGCGGCAAACGCCGCGGGCAGCACAGCGGGCAGGCGTCGAGTGCCGGTGGCCAGCCGCCGTTCGAGCGCCAGCCAGCCCACCCAGGGAACGATCACCGCCGCCGGCCCCACGAAACCGATCGGACCCTTGCAGACGACTGCCAGGCCGGCGAGACCGCCGATCGCCGCGGCCCGCGGCACTGACAGCAGCGGCAGCGGGCCGTCGGCCGGCGGGGCAGTGCCCCCGCGCCGGTCCGGCAGGAAGGGCTCGGCGGCCAGCACGGTGGCCCAGGCGGTGAGGGCCACGAGGATCGCGTCGGGTGTGGCCGCGTGCGCCTCGATGCCCACCAGCAGGCAGCCGACATACGCCAGCGCCGCCACCATGCCCGTCTCGACGTCGAACCAGCGGCGGCCGGCGCGGAGCAGGGCCAGCGCCGTGAGCAGGACGGCGACCGCCGAGGGGAGGCGGGCGGCGAACTCGTTCGGTCCGCAGACCGTCATCGCCGCCGCCATGCACCAGTGCATGAGCACCGGCTTGTCGACGGCCAGCGCGTCGTTGTAGATCGGCACGACCCAGTCGCCCGACTCGACCATCGCCCGCGCGATGGCGGCGAACCGCGGCTCGTCCTCGTCCCACAGCGGCGTTCGCGAGAAGCCGACGGCGAGGGCGGCCGTGGCCGCGACGAGAACGAGGGTCGTGGGATGCGTGAACTTCATGCAGGCGTCCGGTTTGGGAAAGGGGAGTCGTTCACTGGCGGTGCGCGGCGGCCTCGGCGGCGAGCCGGTCGGGGCGATCCCCCGGGCCCACGAGGAGGATCCGGCGGGATTCGGGGAGCGTGGTGGTGGCGTGCAGCACGCGATAATCGGCGGGCAAGGCCGGGGCGACCTCCTCCTCGAACCGCGCGTCGATGATGAGGTGGGCCCCGGGATGGTCGGCGATGAAGGCCGCCACCTGGGCGGGCTCCCACAGATCGGCGATCCAGCCGTCGGCGGCGCGGCGGCCTGCGTAGAACGCGGTGCTCGGTGGCGCCCGGTAGCCGGCGATCGGCAGCCCGCCCGGCGCCGCGGCGGGCATGCGGGCGATCAGGTGTCGCATGCCGCCGGCCCGGCCCAGCGCCGCGGGACCGGCGGCCATGAGCAGGCCAACCGTGGCGCAGGCCGTCGCGGCCAGGGCGGCAGAGGCCGCGAGCCGCGAGTGCAGGGATTGGCAGGCCCAGGCGAGCGCCGCGCCCGCCAGCGGCACGATGCCGATCAGGCCGAGCCACTCGGCGCCGGGGGTGAAGCGGCGAGCCACCAGGGGCAGGCCGACGGCCAACGCGACGCCGGCGCCGCCGAGCAGCACCCAGGCCAGCCGCATCCAGCGGTCGGTCGTTGCCGCCGGGAGCCGCACCCAATCGGCGAAGAACAGCCCCGTCAGCAGGGCGAGCGCCGGATAGGCGGGCCACACGTAGCCCGGCAGCTTTGTGGCGGCCAGCGAGAAGGGCACGATCCACGCCGCCGCCCAGCAGGCGAGCAGCCGCACGGCGACGCCGTCGGTGCCGGCCCGCGCGGAGCGAACCGCGTGGCCGCCGATCAAGGCCGCGGCCATGGACCAGGGGAACATGCCGACGAGCACGACGGCGGGATAGTAGAGCAGCGGCGAACCCGCATGGCCTTCCATCGGCGCCGCGAAGCGGCCGACGTTGTGGACGAGGAAGAATCCGCGCAGCCATTCGCCGTCGGTCCGCAGGGCCACGGCCGCATACCACGGGGCGGCCACGGCTGCGGCCGCGCCGAGGATCACCAGCGGCCTGACGCCGCGCCATGCGGCGGCCAGCGTTGCCGCGGCCCGGGTCGGCAGCGGGCCGCAGCGGGCGGGATCGAGCAGCGCCTGCCACCAGGCGAACAGGCCGAACGCCGCCAGCGGCGGCACCACTCCCACCGGGCCCTTGGTCAGCACCGCCAGTCCGCATGCCGCGCCGATCGCCGCGGCCGCGCCGGCCGAGAGCCGCACCGGTGCGTCCCGCCAGCCGGGGCCAGAAGCGGGCGGCACGCGGGCGGCCCGCACGAAGAGCCACAGGGCGAGCGTCGTGAAGAACACCAGCGGCGCGTCGGGGGTGGCCGCTCGGCCGCCCACGCCGGTCCACAGGCAGGTGGCCATCGCCACCCCGGCCCAGCAGCCGACCGCCGGGCGGAAGGCGGCCGTGCCGATCCGCCACACGAGCAGGCAGGTGGCGACGGTGAGCAGCGCGGAGCCGAGGCGGGCGCCGGTCTCGTTGACGCCGGCCACGGCGAAGCCCGCCAGGTGGAGCCAGTTCACCAGCGCGGGCTTTTCGACCCGCAGCCGGCCGTTGAAGGTGGGCACGACCCAATCGCCGGTGGCGTGCATGGCCAGCGAGCAGGCGGCGTTGCGTGGCTCGTCGTCATCCCACAGCGGCGCCACGCCGAGATTGGGCAGGAGCACGAGCGCCGCGAAGGCGGCGACGATGAGTCCCTGCGAGCGTGCGGTCATGAGGGGCGCAGCCTGTGCCTGGGTGCCGGTGGGGGGCGGGAGGATAGGAGGTCGCCGCGGCGCGGGTCAAGGCATCACGAGCCGGCGAAAAACCCCTGTCAGGCGGCGGTTTCAGGCCGGTTGACCGCCCTGGCATGCCGGGTATGTTCAAGCATCCCGCGGGCCGCCCAGACTGTGGATCAAGGCTGCCCGAGCGGGATGCGATGGCCATCGCCCCAGGAGACGCTCGGCGTTTCCTGCGGTCGATGAAGTGGAAAAAGGTCAGGGACGACTTTTTCCAATGACAGCATGTCCGGCGGGTTTTTGGGCTCGGAGACCGTTCCTTGGCTGACGACGTGAATCCCCCTGCGGAGGGCGACGGCAGTCCCTCCCCGGCCGACGGCCTGCGGGACATTTCCGGCGGCCGGCTCGTCGAGCTGCCGATCGAGCAGGAGCTCAAGGACAGCTATCTCACGTACGCCATGAGCGTGATCGTGAGCCGGGCGCTGCCCGACGTGCGCGACGGCCTCAAGCCCTCGCAGCGGCGGATCCTGGTCGCGATGAACGACCTCAACCTCTCGCCGGGCGCCGCCCGGGTGAAGTGCGCCAAGATCTCCGGCGACACCAGCGGCAACTACCACCCGCACGGCGAGAGCGTGATCTACCCCACCCTCGTCCGCATGGCCCAGGAATGGAACATGCGGCACGTGCTCGTGGACAAGCAGGGCAACTTCGGCTCGATCGCCGGCCTGCCCGCCGCCGCCATGCGATACACCGAGGCCCGGCTGTCGCCGATCGCGGCCTTGATGCTCGACGACCTCGACCTCGACACGGTCGACTACGTGCCGAGCTACGACGAGCGGAACACGGAGCCGGTCGTGCTGCCGAGCCGGTTCCCCAACCTCGTCGTCAACGGCGCCGGCGGCATCGCCGTGGGCATGGCCACGAGCATCCCGCCGCACAACCTCGGCGAGGTCTGCCGGGCGCTGGTGGCGATGATCGACAATCCGGGCATCTCGATGGCCGAGCTGCTGCAGATCGTGCCCGGGCCCGACTTCCCCACCGGTGGCATCGTGATGGGCCGCGAGGCGCTGGCCCGCGGCTACCTCACGGGCCGGAGCACGATCACGCTCCGGGCCCGGGCCCACGTCGAGGAGTTCGGCAAGAACCGCCATCGGATCGTGGTCACCGAGATCCCCTACCAGCAGACCCGCGACGCGATCGAAGAGAAGATCGCGGAGCTGGTCAACGAGGACCGGATCAAGGGGATCTCCGCGATCCGCAACGAGAGCGACCTCAAGGAGCCGGTGCGGCTGATCCTGGAGCTGAAGCGCGACGCCGATCCCGATGTCGTCCTCAACCAACTCTACCAGTTCTCGCCGCTGCAGACCTCGTTCTCGCTGATCTTCCTGGCGCTCGTGGACGGGAAGCCGCGGATCCTGTCGTTCAAGAGCATGCTGGAGGAGTTCCTCCGGCACCGCACGACCGTGCTGCGGCGGCGGACGCAGCACCTGCTGCAGAAGGCCCGCAGCCGCAAACACACGCTCGAGGGCCTGCTCGTCGCGCTGGCCAACATCGACGAGGTGATCCGCATCATCCGCTCGTCGAAGTCGCAGGCGGAGGCCAAGGAGCGGCTCTGTCAGTTGCAGGCACCGGCGGCGCTGCTGGAGCGGGCGCTGGGCGCCGACGGGTTCGCCGTGCTCCAGGAGGAGCGGGGGGCGAGCGACACCTACGGGCTGTCGCCGGTCCAGGCCGACGCCATCCTCCGGCTCACGCTCGGGCAGCTGGTGAACCTGGAGCAGGAGAAACTCGGCGGCGAGCATCGCGAACTGCTGGCCAAGATCGGCGAGTTCCGCCGCATTCTCGCCAGCGACGCCAACATCAAGGCCCTGATCCGCGGCGAGCTCTCCGAGCTGGAGGCGAAGCACGCCGACGAGCGGCGGACCGAGATCAGCGGCGAGGTGGGCGACATCCGCGACATGGCCGAGCTGATCACCGAGGCCACGATGGTGGTCACGATCAGCCGGACCGGCTACGTGAAGCGGACGGCGGCCGACACCTACCGGGCCCAACGCCGCGGCGGCAAGGGGCTCAAGGGGGCCAGCGCCGGCGAGGAAGATCCGATCGAGCACCTGTTCGTGGCCAGCACGCACGACTGGCTGCTGGTGTTCACCACCCTCGGGAAGGTGTTCTCGATGCGGGTCTTCGAGCTTCCCGAATTGGCCCGCGACTCGAAGGGCCGGGCGCTGGTGAACCTCCTCGAGTTCGAGCCGGGCGAGAAGGTGGCCGACTGCCGGGCGGTCGGCGGCTTCGAGGATCCGAACCAGTTCCTCATGCTCGCCACCCGCAGCGGCATGGTGAAGAAGACGGCGCTCGAGCAGTATCGCCGCCGGCGGACGAAGGGCCTGATCGCGGTCAAGCTCCGCGAGGGCGACGAGCTCGTCGACGCGGTGATCACGAAGCCGGGCGACGAGCTCGTGCTGGCCACGGCGAAGGGCATGGCGATCCGCTTTCCCGAGAGCGACGCCCGGCCGATGGGCCGCGACACCAGCGGCGTGCGCGGCATCAAGCTCGGCAGCGGCGACCGGCTCGTGGGCATGGTCGTGGCCGAGCCCGACGCCACGCTGCTCACCGTCTGCGAGAACGGCTACGGCAAGCGGACGCCCTGCGGCGTGGGCACGCCCGTGTCGGGCCCGGCGCCCGACGAAGAGGGGGGCGAGCCGCCTGCCGCCGAGGAGCCGGCCGAGAGCGAAGCCGGTGACGAGGGCGACGGCGATGCCGGCTCGAGCGGCATGCGGTATCGCACCCAGCGCCGTGGCGGCAAGGGCATCCGCGACATCAAGGCGACCGCCCGGAACGGCGCGGTCGTGTCGATCGTCACGGTTCGCGACGACGACCAGGTGCTGATGATGACGGCCCGGGGCAAGATCCAGCGGGTGAACGTCCGTGAGATTCGGCCGATGGGCCGCAACACGCAGGGCGTACGGATCATGCGGATGGATGACGGCGACACCCTCGCTGCCGTCGTGCCGGTGCCGCCGAGCGAGCAGGAGGAGGCCGACGCCCCGCTGGAAAGCGGAGAGTCGGCATCATGAAGATCGGCGTCGTCGGCACCGGCTACGTGGGGCTCGTGACGGGCACCTGCTTCGCCGACAGCGGCAACGCGGTCACCTGTCTCGACATCAACGCCGACAAGGTCGCGCGGCTGCAGCGGGGCGAGATTCCGATCTACGAGCCGGGCCTCGAGGAACTCGTCGTGCGGAACGCCCGGGCTGGCCGGCTGCGGTTCACGACCGACACGGCCGCGGCGATCCGCGACGCCGAGGTCGTGTTCTTGGCGGTCGGCACGCCCCCCGCCGCCGACGGCTCGGCCGACCTCTCGGCCCTGTGGAAGGTGGTGGAGTCGATCGGCCCGCATCTGCGTGCCGACGCCGTCGTGGTCACGAAGAGCACGGTTCCGGTCGGGACCTGCGCCGGCATCGAGCGGCGGCTCAAGGCGGCGCTCGGCCGCGACTGTCGCGTGGCGAGCAACCCCGAGTTCCTCAAGGAGGGGGCCGCGATCGAAGACTTCCAGAAGCCCGACCGGGTGGTGGTGGGCGTGCGTGCGGCGGAGGTGGGCGAGGTCCTGCGTTCGCTTTACGCCCCCTTTCTGCGGACCGAGAACCCGTTCCTCGTCATGGCGCCGGAGAGCGCGGAGATGACGAAGTACGTGGCCAACGCGCTGTTGGCCACCAAGATCAGCTTCATCAACGAGGTCGCCAACCTTTGCGAGCGGATGGAGGCCGACATCGACGACGTCCGCCGCGGTATCGGCCACGACAGCCGCATCGGCTTCGCCTTCCTGTTTCCCGGGGCGGGCTATGGCGGCAGCTGCTTCCCGAAGGACGTGCAGGCCCTGGCGGCGATGGCCCGCGACAAGGGCGTGGCGCCCCGGATCCTCACGGCGGTGCACGAGACGAACCGTGCCCAGAAGCAGGTGCTCGGGGAGAAGATCGCCGCGCATTTCGGCGGCCACCTCGCCGGCCGGAAGGTCGCCGTCTGGGGGCTGGCGTTCAAGCCGCGGACCGACGACGTCCGCGACGCGCCGGCGCTGGATCTCATCGAGCGGCTGCTCGCCGAGGGCGCGGCCGTGACGGTGTTCGACCCCGAGGCGACGGAGAACGTACGGGCCATGTATGGCGACAGGCTGGCGTATGCCGCGACGCCCATGGAGGCCCTCGACGGTGCCGACTGCCTGGCGATCGTGACGGAGTGGGGCGATTTTCGGCGGCCCGATTTCGACGAAATGGCCCGCCGGATGAAGTCCCGCACGATCTTCGACGGCCGCAATCTCTACGCCCCGCGGGAGATGCGGGCCCGGGGGTTCGCCTACCACGCGATCGGCAAGGCCCCGGTTTGACGGCGGCGGTTTGACTTCCCCCCGTGGGGAAGTTTCAATTTCGCGCTCCCGCGGCCGTGCCGCGACCGGGAGGGGCTTGCTGGGGCCTTCCCGCAACCGTTCAAGCGTTCCGCTCGTGTCTTGTCTTTCCGGAGTCTTCCGATCGTGAAACGTGCCACCGCTCTTGTCGTCGCCGCGCTTCTCGTCCTGCCGTTCGTCGGCTGCGGCGGCGCACCCGTGAATCCCGAGGCGCCCCCGACTGGCTTCGCGAACATGTTCTACATCTTCTGGTGGCTGGTGGGCGTGGGCGGGGCGGTGCTGGCCCTCTTTCAGGCCTGGCAGTTCTTCCAGTGGATGGAGGCCCAGCCGGCTGGCACGCAGAAGATGATCGACATCGCCGGCTACGTCCGCACCGGCGCCGATGCGTACCTCAAGCAGCAATACAAGGTCGTGGGGTGGGCGTTCCTCGCCATCTGCGTCCTCCTGCTGTGGATGGCCTTGGGCCTCGGCGTGCAGAGCCTGTGGGTGCCGTTCGCGTTCCTCTCCGGCGGCCTGTTCTCCGGCCTGGCCGGCTGGTTCGGCATGAAGACGGCCACGCTCGCCAGCAACCGCACGGCGGCCGGCGCCGAGCGGTCGCTCAACGAGGGGCTGCAGATCGCCTTCCGCTCGGGCGCCGTCATGGGGCTCACGGTGGTGGGCCTCGGCCTGCTCGACATCATGCTCTGGTTCTTCATCCTCTACTGGCTCGTGCCGATGCTCGGCTTCCAGCCGCTGTCGCTGGAGGAGATCACGGTCACGATGCTCTGCTTCGGCATGGGCGCCAGCACCCAGGCCCTCTTCGCCCGCGTCGGCGGCGGCATCTTCACCAAGGCGGCCGACGTGGGCGCCGACCTGGTGGGGAAGGTCGAGCACTCGATCCCCGAGGACGATCCGCGGAACCCGGCGACGATCGCCGACAACGTGGGCGACAACGTCGGCGACGTGGCCGGCATGGGGGCCGACCTCTACGAGAGCTACTGCGGCAGCATCCTGGCCACGGCCGCCCTCGGCGTGGCGGCCTTCACGGGCGACGGCGCCATGCAGCTCAACGCGGTTTTTCTGCCGATGGCGATCGCCGCGGTGGGCACGATCCTGTCCGTGTGGGGCATCTACCAGGTTCGGACCCAGGAGGATTCCTCGCAGAAGGCCCTGCTGGCCGCGCTGGCCAAGGGCATCAACTTCTCGACGATCGCCATCGTGGCGGCCACGTTCGGGATCACCTTCCTGCTGATGCGCGGCTTCTCTCACATGGGGATCGCGATCTCCGTGATCGTCGGCCTCGTGGCCGGCTGGCTGATCGGCAAGTGGACGGAGTATGCGACGAGCAACGAGTACGCCCCGACCAAGGAATTGGCCGACCAGGCCCTGACCGGTCCGGCGACGATCATCATCGGCGGCGTGGCCGAGGGCATGCTCTCCACCTGGGCGCCGGTGCTGATCACCGGCGCGGCGACGCTCCTGGCCTTCGGCTTCGCCAACGGCTTCAACTTCACCGACCCCAACGCCTTCGCCCTGGGCCTGTATGGCGTGGGGATCGCGGCCGTCGGCATGCTCTCCACGCTCGGGATCACGCTGGCCACCGACGCCTACGGCCCGATCGCCGACAACGCCGGCGGCAACGCCCAGATGGCCGGCCTGCCGGAGATCGTGCGGGAGCGGACCGACGCCCTCGACGCCCTGGGCAACACGACCGCCGCCACCGGCAAGGGCTTTGCGATCGGCTCGGCCGCCCTGACCGCGCTGGCCCTGCTCGCCGCCTACGTCGAAGAGGTGCGGATCGGCTTCGACCGCTGGGGCCACGCCGCCGTGGTGACCCGCGACAACGTCCAGGAAGTGGCGGCCGGCGGGCGGAAACTCGCCGCCGGCGACTGGGTAAAGCTCGCCGACCGGCTCGTCGTCGGCGTCGGCGACAAGGCCGAGAACAACCACGTCTATATGGTGCTCGACCCGGCCGTTCTCGACGGCCGCAAGGGCCGCGACGGCAAGGAGATTCTGGCGCCGGCGGTGGCGGGCCTGCAGGGCGCCGTCCGTGGCGCGGTCGCCGCGGCGGCACCGGCCCCCGAACTGATCGCCGAGCTCGTCAACGAGAACCGGGTCGTGGACGTCAAGAAGGCGACGATGCGGGACTACATGCGGTTCTACGACGTCACGCTCATGAACCCGAAGGTGCTCGTCGGCATGTTCATCGGGGCGATGAGCGTGTTCGTGTTCTGTGCCCTGACGATGAAGGCCGTGGGCCGGGCGGCGAAGGGCATGGTGGAGGAGGTCCGCCGCCAGTTCCGCGAGAAGCCGGGCATCATGGAGGGCACCGAACTGCCCGACTACGCCGCCCCCGTGGCCATCAGCACGAAGGCGGCCCAGAAGGAGATGGTGCTCCCCTCAGTGCTGGCGCTCGCCGTGCCCGTGGTCGTGGGCTTGTTGCTGGGTGTGAGCGGCGTGCTCGGCCTGCTCGTGGGCGGCCTGACGACCGGCTTCTGCGTGGCCGTGTTCATGGCCAACTCGGGCGGTGCCTGGGACAACGCCAAGAAGTACATCGAGAGCGGCGTGCACGGCGGCAAGGGGAGCGACGCCCACAAGGCGGCCGTCGTGGGCGACACGGTGGGCGATCCCTTCAAGGACACCAGCGGCCCGAGCCTCAACATCCTCGTGAAACTCATGAGCATGGTGAGCGTGGTGGTCGCCGGCCTCGTCGTGCGGTACTCGCTGGAAGCCCTGGGAATCTTCTGAGAGCCGGACAGGCCAACGCGTATTGGTTCGCCGGCGGTGGCATGCTCGCCGCCGGCGGACTTTGTCAACATCCGGCGCGCTCGGAATGGATGCTCCTGCGGCGGAGACAAAGTTCACCGGCGGCTGCGCGTGCCCCCGACCGGCTCCGCCGCAAGCATCTTCAGCTCGATTGCCGGCATCTGGCCGTCGTGCCCTGCCGTTGGGCATCGTGAGGCTTGGTCACCTCATGGAATCCGGCCGGCGGCTGTCTTCGGGCGCGCGGATGGTGAGGGTTGCCTGTGGCGTGCCCCGTGTGGTTTCCTGGGAGTCATGAGCCTCGTGGATCGGATGCCCAATGTTGGACCAGTGAGGGGCTGCCCATGCCCCGGGAGCCGGCGTAGGCGGCCAGCGGAGCCATGGATGGCGGAGCGCAGACGCCTCCGAGAGAGTGAAGGCCCGGAGGGCCGCAGCGAACGTCCGGCGACGGGGCGTGGGCAGCCCCGAACGGTGGCCCCAGTTTCGGTTGTGCTGCACGCCCTGCCGACAGCCCAGTCAAGCAAGCGTGCCGTATGAAACCCGGCTTTGCATTTGCGCTCGAGGCCACCGATGGCGCGGCGCGGGCGGGCATGCTCACGACGCCGCACGGGAGCGTGGCCACGCCGCTGTTCATGCCCGTGGCCACGGCCGCGACAGTGAAGGGGATCGACATCGGCCGCGTGCGGGAGACCGGCGCGGGGATGGTGCTCTCCAATGCGTATCACCTCCACCTCCGGCCCGGTGAGGCGATCGTGGAGCAGGCGGGCGGGCTGGCGGCCTTCATGGGCTGGGACGGCCCCACGCTTACCGACTCCGGCGGCTTCCAGGTCTTCAGCCTCGCCCGGCAGGTGAAGGTCACCGAGGAGGGGGCGTTCTTCCGCTCCCACCTCGACGGCGGTCGCGTGGAGTTCACGCCCGAGAACTCGATGCGGATCCAGGAGCGGATCGGGGCCGACGTGGCGATGCAGATGGATCACGTCGTGCCGCTGCCCAACGACCGGGCCGTGGTAGTCGACGCCATGCGGCGGTCGCTGCGGTGGGCCGCGCGGTGCCGGGACGCCCACACGCGGCCGAGTCAGGCGTTGTTCGGGATCGTGCAGGGGGGCCTGGAGCCCGACCTGCGGGAGGAGAGCGCGGCAGGGCTCGTGGCGCTCGGCTTTTCGGGCTACGCGATCGGCGGCCTGTCGGTGGGCGAAGGGCCGGCGGCGATGGACGCGGCGCTGCGGGCCACGGTGCCGCACCTGCCGGCCGACCGGCCGCGGTACCTGATGGGCGTGGGCCAGCCGCGGGACATCGTTGAGTCGGTGGCCGCCGGCGTGGACATGTTCGACTGCGTCCTGCCCACGCGGTGCGGGCGGAACTCGCTCGTCTACACGTTCGCCGGCCAGTTGCGGCTGCGGAACGCGGTCCACGCGACGGACGAC
>Ga0315908_10000057_pt1 | contig 89052 bp, 92 predicted proteins | sample LakEriMetagenome_12_FD_203520 | JGI IMG/M metagenome (GOLD analysis project Ga0315908, IMG submission 203520) | Freshwater fungal communities from buoy surface, Lake Erie, Ohio, United States - Buoy 4 MA124 | ecosystem: Environmental > Aquatic > Freshwater > Lake > Lake biofilm | place: USA...
ACGCGGCGCATAGCGGAATTCTGGGGCCTGCTGCCGCCCCGACCATCATCTTTGCGCCGGCTGCTTGCCGGCGTTGCGCCTGCCTGACAGAGGGACTGGAAAAAATGGCGCAGACGCCGACATAAGAGGCAGTCTCATGCAGGATCATTCCAGGATCATTCCATGTCCAACAAGCCGTTTGCCTTCACGCTCACCGATGCGCAATGGCGCCAGCGCCTGACGCCCGAGCAATATCATGTCATGCGCAATCACGGCACTGAGCGGCCGGGCTCCTGCGCCTTGCTGCATGAAAAACGCGCCGGCGTTTTTTCCTGTGCCGGTTGCGACCAGCCGCTCTTTGCCTCGAAGCTGAAATTCGAAAGCGGCACGGGCTGGCCGAGTTTTAACGATCCCATCCCCGACAGTGTCGAGATCGAAGTCGATTGCAGCTATGGAATGGTGCGCACGGAGGTGCATTGCTCCTCCTGCGGGAGCCATCTCGGTCACGTGTTCGAAGATGGCCCCCCGCCCACAGGCTTGCGCTATTGCATCAATGGGATTGCGCTGAATTTCAAACCCGATTGAGACTCACGCGCGCATGGGTGCGATCACTTCCGCACCGATGCGCTCGATGTTCTCCACATTGGGCAAGAGCTTCAGAAGAAGCAGTTCGATGCCCATGTCGTGGAAGCGCTGGCATTGACGACGGACATCTTCGGGGCGGCCCATGCATCCGGCGCGCGTGGCTGGAATCATGCGCCGCTCGATCTTGCGCGTGTCGGGATCGGGATCGTATTTGAAGATTTCTGCGATCGTATGGTTGAAAGCCGTCTCGGCATCCTCGCCCAGCGCCAGAAATGGATTGAGCGCATAGCGCACTTTGCGGCCGGTGCGGGCGGTGCGCTTTTCCATATCGGCGATGGAAGCTTCCAGCGAGCGCATGACATCATCCGTCGATGTCGCCTCTTTCGGAAATTCTGCAAACCACCAATCGCAATGTTCGGCAATGAAATCGCGACCGCGATCGCTGGTTGAGACAGAAAAGATTTCCGGTCCCTGCTGTGTGCGCGGCTTCAGCAGCAATTGGCCCTTTTCGACATTGTAATGATCGCCGTGCTTCGTATAGGTCTCGTTGCTCCACAAGCCACGCATGATGTCGATGAATTCGATCGTGCGGCGGTAGCGTTCCTCGCCTTGCAGAACCGTGCCGCCAAACATGACGAATTCTTCGTCGAACCAGCCGTTGACGATGTTGACCGCCATGCGGCCTTTGCAGATGCGGTCAAGCGAGGCGGCCATTTTTGCGATCAGCACAGGATCCCAAAGACCCGGATGGACGGCAACGAGCGCGCGCATTCTTTCATAGCGCGGTGCAATGGCGCTGGCATTCACCCATGCTGCCATATCGTGACCAAGATGCCGCTCGGCAAAGAGCGTCAGATCGAAACCGACCCTGTCGGCGGCCAGCAGCAAATCGATCCCCAGATCATATTGCGCATCGCGACGACCTTCGGGCAAAGGCTTGAGCGATTCCTCGACAGCCTGCGCAATTTGCGGCGAGCCAACTGTGGCCATGGGAATGGGCGCATAAAGCCCAAATTGCAGTGTCATTTTCTTCTTCCCTTCTTTTCTTGTCCTGCGGCCGGCCTTGCCGAGCCTGCCGCCGCGCGAACGCGGCGGCTTTTCATGTGCAAAGAGCTTAGCGCCCGAGCAGCGACTTCACCCGGTTGATGACTTCGGGCGGTGCTTTCGACGCCGTGCGCAAGACGCCTTCGGCCTCTTCGCCCGTCACAAGGTCGATCTCGAGCTTGCTCTTCTCGGCCTCTTTCAGGAATTCCGGATCTTTCATCGTTGCGATGAAAGCGTCGCGCAGAGCTTTGGCGCGGTCTGCTGGAATATCGGGTGGCGCGAGGAAGGGGCGACCGAGAATTTCACGGGCAAGCAAGAATTCAAGCGACCTGGAGTCGAGGTCGTTCTGCGCAAATTGCCGGATCGAGGGTACGTCAGGGGCTTCCGGCAGCGGTTTCACGCCCGTGTGGAAGAGGAGATTGATCTTCTTGTCGCGAAGCCAATGCGGCTGGGCGGTGATGATCGAGCCCCAGGACCAATAGCCGATTCCGTCCAGCTCGCCACGTTCCATGGCAAGTGCTGCCTGCACCGTATTCGGATAGCCGTTGATGATCCTGAATTTGGTGCCCGCCAGCGAATTGAAGGCAAGCGGCATGATTTCGGAATCGGCGCCCGCACCCGTGCCGGGGCTGAGCAGCTCGATCTTCTGGAGGTCTTGCAGCGTCTTCACTTTCGATGTGTGCCAGGAAATGGCCAGGCTGACATCGCGGTTCATACTGCCCAGCCACAGGAAACGCAGCGGATCGAAGCGGAATTCAGGCTTGCCCAGAAAGACCTCGAAGGGCAGGCCGCGGCCGATGGTGCCAATCACGGAACCGTCTTTGGGCGCGATATTGTAGAGATAATCCGTGGCCTTCAGCCCGCCTGCACCCGGCATGTTCTGGGTGATGAAATTGGGCTTGCCGGGAATATGGCGGTCCATATGGCGCACCAGCGCGCGCGCATAAATGTCATAGGTTGATCCCGGCGGCGAATAGACGATCATCGTCATCTGCCGGCCCTTGTAAAAGGCCTCTACGGAGGCTTGCGCCTGCGCGTCGCCCGTGGGCAGTGCCATTGCGGCGGCGGCCCCGAATATGCCGAGCAGCGCCCGGCGCCACATGCGTCCCTTACCCATCTGTTTTCCTCCCGGCCGCCTCGCGGCTCGATCTTCTGGCCGCCCCGTCTGTTCGAAGCGTTGGGCGGATGGTCGCAGAATGGCCGCATGCGGGCAAGCCGGTTCAGCTGCGACGCTTTTCATCTTCTTTGGCGGGTCTTGCAGGCGTATGGTCTGTTCGCTCATGCGAGACGAATCGAAATCCCCGGAGGCCGGGCTCACGGTCGACCCCAAACATGCCGCCCAGCCGCGGCGTGTGGCGGCTCGTTCGCTCAATCAGGTGGATTTCTGGCGCGGTTATGCGCTGATCGCGATCTTTATCAACCATGTGCCAGGCCTCTGGTACGAGCAATATACGCACCGCGCCTTCGGGCTCTCGGATTCGGCCGAGCTTTTTGTGTTTCTTGCGGGCTTTTCCTTGCGCTATCTGGCCGAGAGCAAAACCGAGGATTTGGTCGGGCCCCGGCTGTTCTACCGGCTTGAGGGGCGCGCCTTCACGCTCTACACCGCCCAGATCCTGATTGTTGCGCTGGCCCTTGCAATGATGGCGCTGGCGGCCTTGCTGCTCGATACGCCGCTCATTCTGCAATGGAACAATGCTGCGGCTTTTTTCGAAAGTCCGGTGACGACGCAAATCGGCATTGTCGCCCTCTCCCATCAAATGGGCTATTTCGACGTTCTGCCTTTATATGTTGTGCTGATGGCCATGGGGCCTGTCATTGTCGCCATCGGGCGCATATCGCTCGGGCTGCTCCTGTTTGCTTCGGCGAGCCTTTGGGCGGTGACGCTTTATGGCGAATTCAATCTCCCGACATGGCCGGTTGAGGGCGTGTGGTTCTTCAATCCCTTCGCCTGGCAGTTCCAGTTCGTGCTCGGCTATGTGCTGGCGCGACCGGCTGCCGATGCCATTGTCATTCGTCATCGCGGCAAGTTACGCTTTGTCGGCGCGGCGATTGTGGGAACAGGCCTTTGGCTGGCCTATACGGCCTGGAATCCGAACCCGTTTGAATTGCCCGAGCCGCGCCTGTTCTTCATGAACGACAAGACCAATCTGTCGCCGCTGCGTATCCTTCATCTCCTTGGTCTTGTGGCGCTTTTCGTTGGCCTCTTCGATTTTGCCATGTGCCGGCGCGGCTTTGCTTTTTTCGCCACGCCCTTATGCCTGCTCGGGCGAAACTCTCTGCATGTGTTTTGTGCTGGATCTTTGTTAAGTCTGGGCGGTCAATTGTTGCGTTTTGCTCTTCCAACGAGCCTTGCCATCGACACGCTGGTGCTGTTGATTGGTGCGGCTGTTATGCTGGCAGTGGCCTGGGGAAATGAATGGCGCATCAATTTCAAGCGCTGATCATCGGGCTCTGCGGGCTTTTGCTCGCGGGCGGCTTTGCTGCGGCACAGAATGGTGCAGTGCAGCAAAATGATTCCGCACCCGCACAATCTCTGCCGAACGTCGATCCGATTGTGCCGCCTTTGCCGCCGCAAGCCGCCGCTATGGCCCTGCAATGCACCGTTCCGCAATCGACCGTCGCCCGTCCGGCCCCGCTGCTCAATACGGCGACCCGTATTGAAGCCAACAAGAAAGTGCGGGTTCTGGCCATCGGCTCTTCGGCGACATGGACAAGCATGAAGACGTCGAACTATCCCTCACGGCTCGAAAAACTGCTTGAGGGTGTATGGCGCGGCGTCGATGTCGAATTCGTCAATCGCGGCGTTTCTGGAGAAATAGCCTCGACCAGCGCGCGACGCCTCATCAATGAAGCAGCGCTCGTGCGGCCTTCGCTGGTCCTTTGGCAATTGGGCACAAATGATGCGGTCTCGCGCGTGCCGCTGGCCGAATTCGAAAATGTTGTGCGCAGTACGGTGCGCATGCTGCAGAAACACCATATCGATGTGGTTCTTGTCGGCCTGCAATATACGCCCAAATATGCCCGTGATGAACATTGGTTTGCCGTTCGTGCCGCGCTCGATCGCATCGCCAATGAGGAAAATCTCCTCTATGTCCGGCGCGACCGGGCGATGGAATTCCTCGCGCAGACAAAAGCGGCTGCCGATGTTCCCCCGGACGATGAATTCAGCCTGAACGATCTTGGCTTCCCCTGCATGGCTGAACATATTGCGCAGGCGATGGTCGCCAATATTTTCCTGCGCCGCAGCGGCGATCGCCGCAATGTATCGCCCCCCGTTCGCTGAAAGCCTGCCTCGCATATTTGCGCTGGCTGACCTAAGAGCCTAATCTTCGCGGCGAATCCGGACCCGCACACATGAGGTCCGGCGCGGGAGGATGGATTTTGGGCGGTTTCCTCGCTTTATGCGCAGCGGCTACATTCGCCATGAACAATGCGATTGCACGCCGCGGTGTGCTCAGCGGATCCGTCATTCAGGCCATGGCCATTTCGGTCCCTTTCGGCGTGCCGCTTTTTCTCATCGCCGCCTGGATTTCCGGCGGCCTCAATCTCATTCCAACCTTCAGCCTGCCAGCGCTTGGCTTCATGGCATCTGCCGGCGTCGTTCATTTTGTTGGCGGTCGTTACTGCAATTACCGTGCGGTCAAGGTCATCGGCGCCAATCTGGCCGGCCCGGTCATTGAAGGCAGCACGATTGTCGCACTGACTTTGGCTGTCTTGTTGCTTGGCGAGCAATTGACCGTGCTCAAAATCATCGGCGTCGCCTTGATCCTCGGCGGCCCGGCGCTCACTGTAGAACGAAAGCCCAAGCACCGTCCGGATCTGGCTTTCACACCGAGATATTTCGAAGGCTATCTCTTTTCAGTCTTCGCGGCATTCGCCTATGGGACGAGCCCCATTCTTGTCAGTTTCGCCATTTCCAAAGCAGGCCTGCCCGCCAGCATTGCTGCGGGGCTCATCTCCTATATTGCGGCAACAATTGCCATCATTCTTGTCATTGCTGTCTTCGGACAATTCAAACATGTGCGCGACATGACGCGCGAAACTGCAAAATGGTTCTGCTGGGCCGGGTTTTTCGTCGGCATTTCGCAAATGTTTCGCTATATGGCGCTGGCCCTTGCGCCTGTTTCCGTTGTGTCGCCGATTCAGCGCCTGTCGCTGATCTTCCGCTTTTTCATCGGTTACATCATGAACCGGCAATATGAGATTTTTTCCTCGCGCATCCTTGCAGCGACCATCGTCTCCCTGCTCGGTGCTATTTTTCTGTCTCTTTCTGTCGATGCCGTTCAGGAAATTATACCCCTCCCGCCAGCGCTTGAGCCCTGGCTGAACTGGAAATGGCCCTGAAGCGCGGAACATAAAAGCCTGAATTTTGACCCGACTTCAGGCCTATTCCTCGCGGAAGGAATGCGACATCGAATCGAGCAGCGGCTGCAGGAGATAGGCCAGCATGCTGCGTTCGCCGGTGACGATCGCCACTTCAACCGGCATGCCGGGATAGAGACGAACCTGAGGGACGCGCGCGAGTTCTTCACTCGTCACTTCGATCGTGGCCGTGTAAAAAGACTCGCGCGTGCGCTCGTCTTGCATAATGTCAGCCGATACACGAACAACCGTGCCTTGCACCGAGGGCGTGCTGCGTTGCTTATAGGCAATGAAACGCACCGATGCCGGAAGGTCGGGTCTGACGACATCAATATCTGTGGGTTTCAATCTGGCCTCAATGAGAAGTTTCTCGCCCACAGGCACAATATCGATCAGCGCTCCACCTGGAGCCACAATGGCACCGGGCGTAAACAAACGTATATTCATCGCCACGCCATCGACCGGCGCCGTGATTTCCCGGCGCTCATGTCGCGCAGATATTTTTTTCAAACCATCCTCGGTCTCCGCCTTTTTGGCTTGCACTTCCTGCATATCCTCGGCGATCTGTTTGCCATGCGCAGACAGGATGCTCATGATCTGAACGTCTGTTTCCGCAACCTGCTCCTGTAGCGAGGCAAGGCGGCCCGCGGTATTTCCAATTTCGCCACGCATCGCCTCGATTTGCCTTTCAAGGCCAAGAACGCGCGGCTTCAGCCCATATCCTTTGGCAAGGAGAGAGCGGGCATCGAATAATTCCTCGTCCAGCAGCGTACGTTGCGCTTCGAGCGCGGAAAGCTGCACGCGTGTCGCATCAAGTTGCGCAACAAACTGATCCTTGCGCCGCTTCCAGATATCGATCTGCTTTTCGAGTGAATCTCTTTGTTCATCGAGAATCTGTTTTTGCGCAGACAGGGCCGATTTCAGACGCGCGCGTTCGGGAAGATCCGGAAAAGGAATTGTCTCGGCTCTGTCATTGCTGGCACGCAAGGCATTCAGCCGCCATTCGCGCGCAAGCAAGAGATCATATTGTCCCTGCAACGAATCGCGATCGGCATTTGTATCGACGCTGTCGAGGCGGAACAAAACCTGCCCCCTGACGACACTCTGGCCCTCCCGGATGACAATGTCTCTTAAAATTCCTCCCTCAAGATTTTGTACAGTCTTGCGGTTTGTCTCGACTTTGATCGCGCCATTGCCCAGAGCCGCACTCGAAATGGGAGCCAGTGTCGCCCAGAGAAGAAAGCCGCCGAACAGAACGAAAAGGACAAAGCCACCCAGCCGAATCCAGGGTTCAACCTGTGGCCCACCAATGGCAGCTTGCCGCGATTGCGGCACCATGAGTGTGCCGTGCATCTTCTTGGCAAGACCATGCAGTTTTTCGAAATGTCCGATCATCATCTGCTTCATGGTCAGCTGGCTTTCGCAAAAGGTGGATCAGGTTGCTTCAACTGCGCGAGAACCTCGTTTTTCAGGCCCGAAAGATGCAGTCGGCCTTCATCGAGAACCGCAATCCTGTCGACATGTCGCATCAATGAGGGGCGATGTGCGACGAGGATGATGGTTGTGCCCAGACCTTTCATCATCAAGATTGCTTCGTTGAGCGCCTGATCGCCTTGCGTGTCGAGATTGGAATCAGGCTCGTCGAGAACCAGCAGTTTTGGCTTGCCGAAAACGGCGCGTGCCAAGCCGATACGCTGGCGCTGCCCGCCTGAGAGATTGCTGCCGCCTGCAATAATCTGTGTGTCATATCCTTGCGGAAGCCGCAGGATCAGCTCATGCACGCCAGAGATGCGAGCAGCCTCAAGGACTTTGGTTTGATCTGCATCATCCTGCATGCGCGCAATGTTTTCGCGGATGGTTCCGGGAAAAAGCTCAACTTCTTGCGGCAGGAAGCCGATATAGGGCCCGAGCAGATTGCGGTCCTGGCTAAAAATATCCGCGCCATCGATGCGCACCGATCCACGATTGGGGCGTGCAAGACCGACGATGAGCCGTGCCAATGTCGATTTGCCTGCGCCGGAGGGTCCGATAATGGCGAGGGCCTCGCCGGGCTGTGCCTCGAGATCAATGTCGAGAAGCGTCGGGCGCGAGGCGCCTGGCAAAATATAGGAGACGTTTTCGATTCCGATGGCGCCTTTGGGCTCGGGAAGGCTCATGCTTCCCATATGCAGCTTCTCGCGCTGGAGCGACAGGCCCAGCTTTCTCCAGGACTCAAGCGCCCCCAAAATGGATCGCCAGGAGGCGACAGCTGATTCCACCGGCGCAAGTGCGCGCGCAAGTATGATCGAGGCAGCCGTCATCGCACCGGCGGACATTTCATGATTGAGGACAAGCCACGCGCCCGTTGCAAGAATCAGAATCTGCAGCGCATTGCGAAAAAACTTTGTGACTGCCCCGATCGATCCCATGCGGTCGTGAGCGCGTTCCTGTGCGCTCAGGACGGTGGAATTTCCACAATACCAGCGCCGCACAATGGCAGGCAGCATGCCGAGCCCATCGATTGTTTGTGCATTCCGGAAGGCCGTGCGCAGCAGCTGATGATTGTCGCCGGCTTTCTCCTGTGCCGCCGCAAGATCGCGTGCCGTCATCAGATTGGAAATCAATGCCGTCGAAAAAAGGATGATGGCTGCCAGAAGTGTGATCCATCCGACCAGCGGATGAAGCATGAAACTGATCATAATATAGACCGGCGCCCAGGGTGCATCGAGAAGCGCAATCAGGCCCGGACCGGAGATGAATTGGCGCAAGGTTGCGAGGTTTCGTAATCCATCGTCATTGCTTTTATTCTCGGCAATGCAGCCCTCAAGCCCACGCGAGAGAATGACGGGCGAGAGAAAGGATTCAAGCCAGCTGCCAAGTCGCACAAGAATGCGCGAGCGAACCAGTTCGAGAAGGCCGTAGATCGACAAGAGAAAGAAGGCCAGCAAGGTCAGGTAAAAAAGCGTGGCACCGCTCTGTCCTGTCAGGACACGATCAAAAATCTGCATCATGTAGATCGTGCCGGTGAGCACGAGAATATTGACGCCGGCGCTGAAAAGAGCAACGGCAATCAGGGCACGACGCGAACGTGCGAGAACATGCGTGAGCGGATTATTGTTCATTGGCCCTGTCCGGAGGAAGATCGGCGCACTCTCTGAACGAGAGCGCGCCGGCCTGAAATCAAACCGACCAATGGTCGCCATGCGTATGGGCATGATGGTGGTGGTGATGGTGATGCGATAATCCCGCACCAGCAAGATCGCTCACATCAAACGCATCATCATCGATGAAATCTGCAACCTTTCGTGTGGCAGCTCCATCATGCTTTTCATGCCTGTCGTGCCCCTTGCCATGCGACCATCCGAGATTGGCGTCTTGCGAATCGTGATGGCTGAAGGATTTGCCTTTGCATCCCGATGCCGAGGGCAGCGAAGCAAAATCGAAAGCCTCTTGCGTGGTTGTAGCAGGCGGCGACACAACCGGCGGTTCTGCGGCGGCAGGTGGAACAGGCGCAGCAGGTGGAACAGGCGCAATGGCATCCGGACTGCCAGCGGTCTGGACATTCTCGCTTGTCGTCGGCGGTGTCGGTTGCGGTTCGCTGACAGGCGGAATCGTTCCGCTTGTCGATGCATCGACCGTGCCATCTGGCTGGCTTGGCGGCGGCGTTGTCCCGCTTGTTTGTGTGGCGCCATTGTCAGAAGCCACTGGCTCCGTGGGTGTTGGAGCTGTATCTGCAGGCACGCTTGTCGTCGGGGCAGTGTTGGCGATTTCCCCGTCCGGCTTTGCCGTATAGGCGCGCACATAATCGACTTGCATCGTCTCGGAGAAATTGGGATCGGGATTGGGATTTCCCGGCCAATAACCGCCGACTGCGAGATTGACGAGCAAGTACATGGGCGAGTCCATGTCCGATGGTGTCGCCGTCTTCCAGACTTCCTGGCCGTCGAAATAATAAGTCAGATTGTCTGGCTGCCAGTTCACGCCATAGCTATGGAATGAGGCGCTGAGATCGGACGTGGGAATTGCTGCGCCCTGCGATGTATGCGAACCGCTGCTCTGGGTATGGGCAGCCGTGTAATAGGTCGTCATGTCATGGCCGAGTTGCTCCATGACATCGATTTCCGGCGGCCAGCCGCCATCCTGTGGCAGGAGCCAGAAGGCCGGCCAAAGACCTTGGCCATCGGGAAGTTTTGCACTGACTTCGAAATATCCATATTGCTGCGAGAAGGAATCATGCGTCGTCAGCATGCCGGATGTATATTTATATCCGTCGATCTGGCTCTGGATCTCGGGTGCAGCATTCTGCGCTGTGATATTCAGCACGCCGTTCTGGACGACCCAGGGTTTTATGCCCGATGTGGCAGCGTAAGTGTGATCGATATACCATTGCTGTTCGCCATTGCCTGCAAGCGTCGTTCCGTTAGGCTTGCCCCACCAATAATTGGAATCCCATGTCCCTCCTGTATCGCTCATGAGATTGAGCGTGTTGAATTCATCGGCGAATGTCATCGTCGCCGTGCCGGCGAGATTGTTCGGATTGATTGCCAAGACTGGCTCTCCTCAGATGTTTTTCGGTGACTTGCAGGGTTCGGTTTGCCGATCCTTTGTGTTTCAAAAGCGGCGTCCGCGCGCTGCAACGGTGACATTGTGGACTGCGTGGATAATCAAGATCGCGCCACATGTTGATCGCATTTTCCTGCAACGCAGGCGCACGCGCGCAATTCATGCCTATTGCCGATGGACGCGCACTTGCCGTGAATGCTGCAGATTCTGCACACGCCAATCGATGTGAAAGCGATATGGTACGGGATGGGACTTTTGGTCGGCGCCTTTTGTTTGCGCTGCATGCCGCAAGCGCCTGCCGGGGATGGCCGCGCATATGGGTTATGGGCCGGGTCGCTACCGGAGTCTGGCCTGCGCCATGCATCTTGGGCCAAAAGAATCTGTTCGGAGGAGATTTTGGCACTTCCGCGCCAGCCGTCCCCGATCTAAGCTTAAAGCGGATCGGGTGCCCCGGATGAAGCCGGGGTTAAACGGGAAGTCGGTTCAAGCCGCGCTGCCCCCGCAACTGTGAACGGTTTGGTTTTGGTCACTGGCGAGAGCCGGGAAGGTCAAAACATCACGCCGTAAAAGCCAGGATACCGGCCGGATCCGCGGAAAAACCCTTGAGACCGACGGTGGGTCGGTTGGAGGAATAATGTCTGAACGCGTCCTGCGTGCGGCTGTCTTAGCCGGCGTGTGTCTTGTCTGCCTGCCCGTTGCCGCGCAGGAAAACATGCCGGATCTCGTGATCACTGCGAATCGGCAAGCGCAATCCATCCAGCAGATCGGCTCCTCCGTCACTGTCATCTCTCGCGAGGAGATAGAGAAGCAGGGGTCGAAATCGCTTCATGATGTGTTGATCGGACAGCCGGGCGTCCACAGTGTTGAAAATGGCGGCCCCGGCGGCTTTGTCTCGATTTTCATGCGCGGCACAGAAGCGCGCCACACGCTTGTTCTCATCGATGGGGTGAGGATTGGCGATCCGACATCGACAGGCAATGAGATCGATCTGTCGCTCATTCCTCCCGAACAGATTGAGCGGATCGAAATCGTACGCGGCCCGCAATCGGCTCTCTATGGATCCGATGCTATTGGCGGCGTCATCAACATTATCACCAGAAGGGCCCAAAAGGGCCGGCCGGTCTGGCAATTGCGCACAGAAGCGGGCAGTTACGGAACTTATTCTTCCAACCTGTCTGTTTCCGGCACGACAGCGGATACGACCTACAGTATCGGTGTCGATCAATTCCACGCCGATGGGTTCAAGCGCTACGGATATCGCATTTCCCGGCTTGCTCCGCTCGACACAAGCGGCTCAGATCCCGTCGATCGCTATGGTGCGCGACTGCGCATATCCAGAATTCTGAATGATTGGCTCACGTTTGAAATCGGCATGCAGGGGAGCTGGAGCAAGATCCAGTTCGATGGCGGCGCCAATAGTCCGCTTGCGCCTTTGTTGCCGAATTTCCAGACCGCCTGGCAAGGTTCCGCCTATCAAAAGCTGATCGCTGAAAATGGTCCTTTCCGCACGACGTTCAGCACTTTTGAAACCCGTTTCGTCAAGGATACGCGCACGCACAGCATTTACGAATATCTGGGCACGATCTACGACGACAAAATGCGCTATCAATATCGCGGTACGCGCCTTGGAGCAGAGCTCCAGGAAGATATCAGGCTGGGCAAGTTTGGCGCACTGACCTTGGGAACGCGTTATGAAGAGGAGAGAGCCGATACGGGCGCTCCGCAAGATCGTCGGCAGGATACAAAGTCGCTCTATGCGCTTTATCAGATGTCACCTATTGAACGATTGAATCTCTCCTTGGGTGCACGCATCGATCATACGTCGCCGGGTGAAGTCTTTACGACTTATCGTGTGACCTCGTCCTATGCTTTGACGCCCACCACACGTGTCCATGCCTCTTTGGGCACAGGCGCAAAAGCGCCTTCCCTTTATCAGCTTTTCGACACCTATTACGGCAATCCAAATCTCAAGCCGGAGAAATCTGTTGGCTATGATGTCGGCGTCGAGCAGACATTTTTTGGCGGCGATTTGCGCCTTGATGCAACCTATTTTCACAATCGGGTCGAACAGCTGATCGACTGGCTCTCGACAGGCCCCTATAGCGGGTCCTATTTCAACGTGAACAAGGCGAATGTCACGGGCGTCGAATTTTCAGGCTCCTATAATCTTGTGCCGACATGGGCCCGACTGAAATTTGCATATACATGGCTTGAGACCCGTATCGCGCCAAATGCGGCCGACCCCACCGACATAGATAATGGCGCGCAGCTCTTGCGTCGTCCGCGTCATGCGTTTCGCGCTTCTCTTGCCATCACGCCAATGCATGACTTGACGATCGAGCCGGTCGTTCGGTTTGTCGGGACAAGAGCCGACAAGACCTTCGATCCGGCGGGTAATGAAACGCGCGTTGCGCTGGCGCCCTATATGCGCTTCGACCTCCTTGCCGATTACAAGCTCAATCGCGACGTCTCGGTTTTTGCCCGTGCAGAAAACATCACCGATGTCCGGTATGAGCATATCTATAATTATGGCACCGCCGGTCGCTCGATCTATGGTGGCATCAAGGTCAAATGGTGAAACAGAAAGATGCGGACGGGGCTGACCCATGGGCCAGCCCCGCTTGAGGCCCACCCGGAGGGGCCGATTCAAACTTTTGTCTGGCCAACTTTGGTCTGACATGGACCCGACTTCGCCGGTCCTGTAGACTGGTTGCAGGGCGAAGATATCAAGCGGGATGGATTGGCCGATGGCGGTCCGGGGCCCGGTAGTTGAGAGGAAGACAGCGGTGGAACTCAGGATCACGACTCTGGCCGGCATGATCGCCTTTGCAGCTCTCACGCGTCTTCTGCCGCATCCGCCGAATTTTACCGCCGTCACCGCGTTGGCTTTGTTCGCCGGTGCGCAATTCGCCGATCGGCGAATGGCCTTTTTCGTCCCCCTTGCTGCGCTCTTTGCCACCGATCTCGTGCTCGGCCTGCATTCGGGCATGCTGTTCGTTTATGGCTGCGTGGCGGCCATGGTCCTGATGGGACGTTTCGTCGGCCCGCGCAGCGCGCCGCTTCGCGTTGCGGGCGCTGCTTTTGCCGGCTCCGTCCTGTTTTTCATCGTCACCAATTTCGGTGTCTGGGCGATGAGCGGCTTGTATGAAAAGAGCCTTGCTGGTCTCACCACCTGCTATATTGCCGCCATTCCTTTCTTCCAGAATACGCTGGCAGGCGATTTGTTCTTTGCAGCTTTGTTGTTCGGCGGCTTTGAAGTCATGCGCCGTAAAGTCCCGGCGCTCGCTACTGCAAGGTGAGCGGCAGCCAATTTCAGGGGCGGATTGTTTCGCTCCTGCCGTCAGCAACGGAAATGGTTTTCGCGCTTGGTCTCGAGGATCGCCTCGTCGCCGTCACGCATGAATGCGATTTTCCGGCCGCTGCACGAAAACTGCCGGTTCTCGTCAAACCGGCGCTGGCACTTGAGGGACTGAGCCAGGCTGACATCGATACAGCCGTCTCTGCGCGTCTGCACGAAGGCGGCTCTCTGTATGAGATCGATGAGACCATGCTCATCGATCTCGCACCTGATCTCATCCTGGCCCAGAATCTCTGTCAGGTCTGCGCGCCATCCGGCCATGAATTGTCGCGCGCTCTGACGCGCCTTCCCAAAGAGCCGCAGGTTTTGTGGATGAGCCCGCGAAATCTGGCGGGCGTGCGCGCCAATCTGGAAGATCTCGCGGCCGCCACAACATGCCTTGCGCAAGGCGAAAGCCTGCTTGCAGATTGGGAGTTGCGGCTTCAGGCGGTTGCAGAACGTGCGGCGCGCATAAAATCACGCCCGCGCGTCTTTTGCATGGAATGGCTCGATCCCGTCTATTGCCCCGGCCATTGGATTCCCGAAATGGTGCGGCTGGCTGGCGGCGAGGCAGTGCTTGGACGCGAAGGCGCCGAATCTGTCCGCATCGATTGGGGCGATGTCTGCGCGCAAAGGCCGGAGATTCTCATCCTCATGCCTTGCGGTTATACGCTCGCGCAGGGGCGCGAGATTGTCGGCCCCCTCGCCCAATATTCCGGATGGTCCGATCTTCCAGCCGTGCGCGATGGACAGGTCTGGCTGGTCGATGCCAATGCCTATTTTGCCCGGCCCGGCCCGCGCCTTATCGAGGGAATCGAATTGCTGTCGCATCTGTTCGCTGGTGGCCCCTTCGCCGGCCCCGCAGATGCATGCGAGCGGCTGGCACTCTAGGCGCGTCAGCAGGCAAGTGTCGCAAATATTTCACAAACGCCTTTGGCTGTTCTGAATCGTTCTTTTTTGCTTTGCGCGTGTGGAAATCAGTCCCAAAAAGGGTATTGAGTTCGAAGCGCGACACCATTCTTTGGGCCTTGCGCTTGGTCTTCCACATGCGCATGCGACAGAGAGCGCATCTGCGGATCTTTTGCGAGAGAAACGATCGTGAGCATTGCCATTTATCACAATCCGAAATGCGAGACGTCGCGCAATGTTCTGGCGATGCTGCGCCAGAGCGGCGAGCTTTTGCATGTCATCGAATATTTGCAAACCGGCTGGACCAAAGAGCAGCTTCTCGGCCTGTTTGCTGCCGCCGATCTGACGCCGCGCGAGGCCTTGCGTGTCAGCAAATCGCCGGCCGAAGAGCTCGGCCTGACGCAAGATCATGTCAGCGACGATGAATTGCTTGAGGCCATGGTCGCCCATCCGGTTCTCGTCAACAGGCCGATTGTGTGCACATCGAAAGGCGTTCGTTTGTGCCGGCCTTCGGAGCGTGTTTTTGACATTCTGCCCAATGCCGATATCGGACCCTTTGCGAAAGAAGACGGGACGATCGTGATCGATGCGGCGGGACAGCGTATCGGATGAAAGGCCGCGACCGCGCCCTTGTCACGACGCTGGGTCTTGGCCAGATTTTGTCCTGGGGTACATCCTTTTATCTGATCGCTGTTTTGGCGGGGCCGGTTTCGCGCGATCTGAATTGGCCTCTTGCTTGGCTGGTTGCAGGCCAGTCGCTTGCGCTTGTTGTGGCTGGCGTTGCATCGCCTTATGTCGGGCGCTGGATCGAGCGCAGCGGCGGGCGTGTCGTTCTTGCTGCAAGTTCTGTTCTTCTGGCTGCAGCACATGTGCTGATTGCGACGAGTTCCAACATCGCCCTTTGGTATGTGGCTTATTTCATTTTCGGCCTGGCCATGGCCTGCGGGCTTTATGATGCAGCCTTTAGCACGCTCGGGCAGATTTTTGGCGCCTCGGCGCGCCGTTCGATCACGAATATCACTCTGTTTGGCGGCCTTGCGAGCACGATCTGCTGGCCGCTGACGGCTTTCATGGTCGAAAATATCGGATGGCGCGGCGCCTGTCTGGTCTATGCCGCCATTCATATCGGCATCATGCTGCCCTTGCATTGGCGCATTCTGCCGCCGCTCGCCTCAGGCGCGGACAAGGCTGGCATTGTTGCTCAGAAAACAGCGCCAGAGATGGCGCCCTCACGCAGCCTTTATCTGCTGCTTTCAATCATGCTGACGACGGCAGCATCCATTGCCTCCGTCATTTCCGTCCATCTCATCGCCATTCTGGAAGCGCGCAGTCTCGATCTCGTCATGGCTGTCGCGCTGGGCGCTATTTTCGGTCCAGCGCAAGTTTCCGCGCGCATTGTCGAACTGGCACTGGGCCGCCATTATCACCCGGCCTGGACGCTTGTGGCGTCCGTGCTTCTTGTCTGTCTTGGCATTGCCTTGCTTGGTCTGGATGGCCCCTTTGCCCTGATTGCATTGGCTCTGGTTTTTTATGGCGCGGGAAATGGCATTTATTCCATCGCCAAGGGAACCGTGCCGCTGGCACTCTTCGGGCCACATGATTATGCGCGCTTGATGGGACGGCTCGCATTTCCAGCGCTTCTCGCCCAGGCCGCCGCACCGCCGATTGTGGCTCTTGTCATTGAGGCGCATGGCGCAGGGATGGCGCTGAATGGCCTTGCACTGGTCGCTCTGCTCAATTGCGGGGCCGCTATCGCCCTTCTCGCCCTGACGCGGGCCCATCGACGGGACGTTATTTGACAGGCGCTTGGCTTGTTGCCATGTCTGGTGGATGCATATCTTCTCGACCCCTGTGGGCAGCGAATGCTGCATCGGCCCATCCGGTTTTGCAGGCCCAAAATGATCGATCCGGATTTCGGGCCTGTCCTGACAGCCTTTCTCGTCTGCATTGCAGCGGCCCTTTCGACCATATTGGGCGGGCTGCTTGTGTTCCGGCTCGATGCCTCCAATCCGCGCGTTCTGGCTTTCGGCCTCGCCTTTGCGGCGGGCGCAATGGTTTATGTTTCGCTCGTCGAAATTCTTGCCAAGGCGCAAACATCATTTGCTGAAGCCTTGGGGCCGGCTGCCGCCTATCGCATGGCGACCATATGGTTTTTCGTCGGGATTATTCTTGTGGCAGCGCTCGATCGTCTTTTGCCCAAACATGATGACGGCGCAATCACGAAGGACATGTCGACATCGAAATCATCTGTTGCGCGCGTCGGTCTGTTGGCGGCGCTTGCCATTACGGCGCATAATCTGCCCGAGGGTATGGCGACTTTTTTCGCGACCCTCAACGATCCAGCCGTCGGCGCTGCTCTGGCTGTGGCCATTGCAATTCACAATATTCCCGAAGGCATATCGATTGCCATTCCGATCTATTTCGCGACGCAAAGCAAAAGCAAAGCGGTCTATGGCGCCGCACTCTCGGCTCTGGTCGAGCCGCTGGGCGCACTGATCGGTTATCTCGTGCTGGCGCCCTATCTCAGCCCCTCGCTCTTTGGCGCTGTTTTCGGCGTCATCGCAGGCGCCATGGTTTTCCTGTCGCTGCACGAACTCATGCCCGCCGCCAAACGCTATTCCAGCGGCTATGAAACCGCTTACGGACTTGTCGCAGGCATGGCGCTCCTGGCTCTGAGCCTTGTGCTCCTGCGGTAGGGGATCATTCGCGAATAACGAGAGACGACCGTCATTCTCGCCGCGCGCCTTGTGCGGATGGTTTTGGGATGCGTTTGAAATGGTGCCGCAAGAGGGATTCGAACCCCCGACCCCCTCATTACGAATGAGGTGCTCTACCAGCTGAGCTATTGCGGCATTCGTTTGGCTCCCGGCCAATTTGGCCAAGGGGCGAAAGCAGCGCCCTCATAGCGATTGGCTGCGGCCTTGGCAAGCGAGGGGCGGGATTCTAGCGAATGGGTCTTTCTTCGGTTGGTTTGTCTTCGGCTGCATCGGGGCCGGGGTCGTCGGGCGAAATCGGCATCGGATAGAGGGCGCTGCCGGTAAAGACCGGGCGTGCCGGGGGCTTTGGTGCGGGCGCGGGATCGGGCGCGCGATCGTGAGGCACCTCGGGCTCTTCCAGAGCCTTTGTTTCGATCAGGACGGGGGCGTCTGGCCCGGCCAGATTGTCGGGGGCAGGGGTTGCGACAAGCGTGTCCTGCGGCGCGCTGAGGCGATCCTGCGGCACGATCCAGCGGAAGGCGTCGAGTTTGCCGGTGACCGGCGAGGCCGGCTCCCAGCGGTCTGAGACAATGCCATCGGCAATCCATGCCGGATCGCGCGGGGCGCGGGCGGCGCGCGCCAGCCATTCGCGTGCCGGTCCGCTCTGGCCGCCATATTGCGTTTCTTCCAGATCTGCCATGGCGAGGCAGATGCGCCGTGTCGGCGGCGTCTGCGCCCCTGCGATGAAAGGCGCAAGTGCGGCGCGCGCCAGATCGAAATCGCGCGCCTCAAGCGCCGTGCGCGATTTGATCAAAGCGCCTTCCAGATCGCCGGGCGCCATTGCAGCCAGATTTTGCGCGCGCGCCAGTCTTTCCTTGGCTGCATCGCCGGGTCGCAGGCGCACATAAGTGATGGCGAGATCGGGATGGGGCGATGCGCGCCATGCGGCTTCGAGCAATCGCGTTGCCTTGCGCATGTCGCCGCGTCGGGCCAGCAATTGCGCCGCAAGATCGGTCGCCGGCACGAGATCGGGGGCGAGCTTGCTGGCCTCGCGCGCCTGTTTCAGCGCCTCTTCAGGATCGCGCTGCTGAATGTCGCGCGCCTGCGCGGTGAGCAATATGGCGCGCTGCCGGTCTGCTTCCGCGCGGGCGATGATTTTTTGTGTGCGATTGGTGTCGACAATATCGAGCGCATCCGCCCATTCGCCGCGTCGCACATGCCAGACAAGCAAAGCATCTGCGGCCCAGCCGAGCGGCGCAATACGATGCGCCTGTGCCGCATAGGCATGCGCAGCTTCATCCTCGCCCCGCCGCATGGCTTCGGCATGCAGCCCGCGCAGGCCGAGCAAGCGCGTTTCCGGTCTTTCCATCATGCGTGAAAAGGTTGTCTCCGCCAGCTGGCGGTCGCCTTCGAGCTGCGCCGATTGGGCGCGCAGCAAGAGCGTGAGTGGATCCTCGCCGAGATATTTTTCTGCCTCGCGCGTTGCCTGCAAAGCATAGCGGCGATCGCCACCGGCGGCGGCGATCATGCCGCGCGACAAGGCATCATAGCCTTTGTTGCGACGTCTTGCGCGCACGCTCAGCGACAGAAGCGAGGGCAGGCGAAAGATGAAGCGCAGAATGCTCCATAAAATGATGGCAGCAATGGCCACGCATGCCACAACAGCAAGGCCGACGGCCGCCGATGTCTCGATCTGCATGTCCTGCCAGGTCAGGACAATCTCGCCAGGACGATCGGCGATCCAGGAAAATCCGAGCCCCAGCAAACCGAGTATGGCGAGAAAGAGAATGAGTCTGATCATTCGCGTGTCACTTCCCCGCCAGGCGCTCGATGGATGAATCGACAAGCTGGCGAATGGCGAGATCGGCTGCCGCGCGTTGATGGGCGCGCGCAGAAAAATCGCGGGCCGCATCCTGCGTTTCTTTCGGCAATTTTGCGAACAGGCTCATTGCTTCCACGACATCGGCGCGCTGCAGCGTAGCTTCAATCCGTGCAATCAGTGCGGGCGCATCTTCACGCATTGTCTCGCCAATAGGGCGCACGCGCACAAGGCTGCTGGCGCTGCGGGCCATGCGGTCGAGAAGATCGCCGTCGCCTTCTGGCGGACGCAGCGTGCGCAGCATGGCGGAAGATTGCGCAGAAAATTCCTGCGCCAGTTTGATCGAGGTTGGTGCGCCATTGGCAAAGGGCCGCAAGGCTGCAATGCGCGCTGCATCGGCACCGATTTTTTCCAGCGCCGCAATTTCGCGGGCAAGGGGCGCGCCTTTGTCGATCTTCTGCGTGAGGCTTGCAGCAATGGCTGCCAGAGCGGCGGCTTCATTCGCGCTCGATGCAGGCACATTCGGCGCCTCGGTGGCGCGCATTTGCGTTTTGGGCGCAGCCAAAGATGCGCGCATGTCGTTCAATTCGGATTCAAGCCGCGCGATGCGCTCTTCCACCGGCTTGATGTCGAATTCAATCTGCGGTGCTGCTTGCGGCGCCATTTGCGCGGGCGTGGCACTTTGCAGGCTGTCGCGCAAGCGTATCGTCTCGCGGCGTGCGGATTCGGCACTCGTTTCAGCCGCAGCAATTCGCTTTTCCAGCGGTGCGAGATCGACGGGCGGGGGCAGCGCCGGCAGGCTGGGGGCCGGCCTGCTTTCAAATGTTGCGATCCGCGCTTCGACTTTTTCAAGGCGTTGCGCGAGTGCGATCACACTGTCGGGGCTGGCTGCCGGGGCCGGCTGCGGCGCTTCATCGATAATGCTGTAGTAGAGAGCTGCGACAGAAACGAGCAGCGCAGCTGTTGCGGGGAGCAGGCTCAGCAGCGACATGGTCGGGCGCGGTTGCGCTTTCGCTTTCGTCTGGCCTGTGGCGATGGGCTCGGCATCAATCGTCGGCGGCTCGTGCCTTGGCCCGCGATTGGGGGTGGCCTGCGTCCGGTTCGCCCGCTCGCTATCCTCGCTCATACCGTCTCGCGCTCCTGTTGTCGGGCGAACCTTAAGCGATCGCGCGCGTCGGGGGAATCGCCTGAAGCAGGGCTTTGGTTCCGCTCATGGCCGGGTGGCCAAGGCATCGGCAATGGCGAGCGTGCGGCGGGCCATGTCGGCATGCAAACGCTCAACCATTTTGCCCTCCAGCGAAATGACGCCTTTGGCGGCATTTTCAGCCTGTTCGAAGGCGGCAATAATCTTGCGCGCCCATTCCACTTCGGCCTCTGGCGGGGCGAAAATCTCGTTGGCGACCGCAATCTGGTTGGGATGGATCACGGTCTTGCCGTCCATGCCGAGGTCGCTGCCCTGTTCGCATTCGGCCCGCAGCCCCTCGAGATCGGCCAGTTGATTATAGACGCCGTCGAGCACATCGATCCCATAGGCGCGCGCAGCCAGAATGGAATTCGACAGCCAGCCGATCATGGAAGCGCGTCCCGGCATCAGGCGGGCGCGGGTTTCCTTGGCAATATCATTGGTTCCCATGACGAAGACGGCGAGCCTCGAGGTCGGATCCTGCGCCGTACGGGCGATGGAATCGACATTGAGCAGGCCGAGCGGCGTCTCGATCATGGCCCATAATCTCATCTGCGCCGGGGCGCCTTTGTCATTTGCCTCGCGCGCTGCCAGCATGACATCGCCCGGCGAGGAGACTTTCGGCAAAAGAATGGCGTCCGGGCCGGCGGCAATGGCGGCGGCCAGATCGGCCGTGCCCCATTCCGTTTCCATCCCATTGGTGCGGATCACCACTTCGCGCGGTCCGAAACCGCCGGCGCGCACTGCCGCACAGACCTGATCGCGGGCGGCGGCCTTCTGGTCGGGGGCGACCGAATCTTCAAGATCGAGAATAATGGCGTCTGCCGGCAGGCTCCGGGCCTTCTCGATGGCTCGGGCATTGGAGCCCGGCATATAGAGGGCACTGCGGCGGGGACGGATCATTCTGGACCTCCTTGGCTCTATTGCGGCGCAGCATAAAGCCGATGGGCGGCTCTGGCCATTCTCCCTTGGTCAGAGGGGTCGCCGCTCTCCATCAAAATGCGGCCTCGACGCCTGCATCGGCAATCTTTAGGAATGCCCCTAATTTACAATAAATCTCTGGGAAAGCGGATTGGCATGAGCGTGACGGTGAAAAATGCGGTTCCCTTTCCCGGCCAGCTTGTTGAGGGTTACGAGGCTTTCCTGACCGGCCGTTTCGGCGCCGAACAGCAGCGCTATCGGCAATTGGCCACACATGGCCAGAAACCCCGGATCATGATGATCGGCTGCTGCGATTCCCGCGTCGCGCCCGAAGTCATTTTCGATGCCGGTCCGGGCGAGATTTTTGTCGTTCGCAATGTCGCCAATCTGGTGCCGCCCTATGCTCCCGACGGCGATTATCACGGCACATCGGCGGCGCTTGAATTTGGTGTCATGGCTTTGCGCGTCGAGCATATTGTCGTGATGGGCCATGCCCAATGCGGCGGTGTGCGCGCTTTTGCCGAATTCCAGAAAGATCCCCATCACGCGCCGCTGTCGCCAGGCGATTTTATCGGCAGCTGGATTCGCCTGATGGCACCATCGGCTGAAAAACTCGGCGATGCCGATCTTGCAACGCCCGAATATGTCGAGCGCCTGGCGCTGGAATCGATCAAGCAGAGCCTTGCCAATCTGCGCACATTTCCATGTGTTCGGACATTGGAAGAGCGCGGCAAGATCACATTGCATGGCGCCTATTTCGGCGTCATGGACGGGCGCATGCTTGTCTATAATGCGCAGGCCGACCAATTCGAGCCGGTCGCCGGCGATCTTCACGCGGCCGCGCTTCAGCAGCCTCGATTTTGACAGCGCGTGTCAGAATTTATTTGATAAAGACGAATATATCGACCTGCAGCGAGAGATCGTCCGATGTTTTCGGCTCGCTGACATATTCTTCCATGAACATCGGCTTTGCATCGATTCCCTTCTCATCCAGATAGGCGGTGATCGCCTCATAAGTGGAATCGATATCGTCATAAGCATTGCGATGCTCGAATTTCATCGTCTTGCCGGCCGGGGTCTGGCCGAGCGTGATGGGGGCCGACAAATTGAGCGCCTTGGCCGGCGGCTCATCCAGCGGAATCATCGCCTGGTAGCGAAAGCCCTGATCGTCCGTCTCGATAAAGACAGCCAGCGGCCGTCCGCCGGGTTTGAGCCCGGCGCGATCCATGACAGTACGCAGACTGCCGAAGGATTTCATCAGCGTCCCAAAACCCTCTTCCCATTCGGATGTGCCGCTGATCACCAATGCCGGGCGGGCGATGAGCTCGACCTGTTGTGCGCTGGAGGCGTCTCCCGGCGAGCGACCGTCGCTGGCCGGGGCGTCGAGCCCCGGCAGGGGTGCTTGCGCCAATGCCGGCGCAGCGAAAGCCAGAAGTCCGGCCAGCATGGTCGGAAAAAGAAGAGCCTTGCGCATCGTGCGTCTCCGGAACGGATAGGGTCAGGGCCGCAAATCAGGGCCGCCAGACAAATCAATCATGCGCATATGAGGTGGTTTGCACGATCATGCCAAGGCAATAAATCGGGCATCCGCATTTCTGCCTACGGTTTTGCTCCCGCTGCGGATTGCTGGCGCAGTCTGCCGTTTCGGCCTATAAGCCCGCCACCCGACAGGTTCCGGATCGATCATGAGCGCACTTGCCGGCCGACCCTTTTTCAAAATGAACGGGCTCGGCAATGAAATCATCCTTCTTGATCTGCGCGGCACGGATCTTTCCGTGCAGCCGCAGGAGGCGCGCGCCATTCATCGTGCGCCGGGCCTTGCCTATGACCAGCTGATGGTGCTTCACGATCCCCGCTCGCCGGGAACGGAAGCTTTCGTGCGCATCCTCAACAATGACGGCAGCGAAAGCGGTGCCTGTGGCAATGGCACACGCTGCGTGGCCTGGCTCATCATGCGTGGCGATCCCCGCGACGTGATCTTTGTTGAAACTGTGCGCGGCCGTCTCGAATGCCGCCGCGAGGGCCCGCTGTCTTTCACGGTCGATATGGGTGAGCCGCTTTTGAATGCGCGCGACATTCCCTTGCGCGATTCTGTCGCCGATACGCGGCGCATTGCGATCGATTTCGATCTGCCGGCGCTGTCGCGCCCTGCCGTGGTCAATATGGGCAATCCGCATGCGATTTTTTTCGTCGACAATGTCGATGGGCATGAATTGGAACGCAACGGGCCGCGGCTTGAACATCATCCCATGTTTCCGCAACGCGCCAATATTTCGCTCGCCCAGATCCTCAACCGCCAATCGATCAGGCTAAGGGTCTGGGAGCGCGGCGTTGGCCTGACGCAGGCCTGCGGTTCTGCTGCTTGCGCCACGCTGGTTGCTGCTGCGCGCCTCGGTCTTGCCGATCGCAAGGCGACTGTGACGCTGCCGGGTGGCGATCTTTTCATCGATTGGCGCGAAAGCGACGGCCATGTCCTCATGACCGGCCCGGTCGAGCTTGAATTCGAAGATCGTCTGTCAGCTGATTTTTTCGAGCATATGGCGTGAGCGATCACGGCGTCACAGCGGACGGACATGTCGAGGTCGTCACATTCGGCTGCCGCCTGAATGCTGTCGAATCGGAAGCCGTGCGCCGCGCGGCAAATGCGGCGGGCATGGGCCCCACAATCGTTTTCAACACATGCGCCGTGACGCAAGAGGCGGTTCGTCAGGCACGACAGGCCATTCGTCGCGCCAGGCGCGATCGGCCCGATGCGCGCATTGTCGTGACGGGTTGCGCAGTCCAGATCGATCCTGCGGCATTTGAAAAAATGCCGGAAGTGTCTGCGCTCATCGGTAATGCCGACAAGGCGCGCCCTGAAGTCTGGCTCGATCTGGCGCGCGAGGGCCGCGCCCGCGTCAACGATATTTTCGCGCTGCCTGAAACCGCGCATCATTTCGTTGCCGGCGCCGTGGATGCGATCGAGGGCCAGACGCGCGCCTTTGTCGAGGTGCAGAACGGCTGCGATCATCGCTGCACTTTCTGCATCATTCCGTTTGGGCGCGGCCCCTCACGCTCGGCTCCGGCGGGCGATGTGGTCGCGCAGATCCGCAAGCTTTGCGCCAATGGCTATCGCGAGGCGGTGCTGACCGGCGTCGATATTACCTCATGGGGTCATGATCTGCCGGGCCGCCCTTCTTTCGGCAGATTGGTGCAGCAGATCTTGCAGCATGTGCCGGAACTCGAGCGGCTGCGCGTTTCCTCCATCGATTGCATCGAGGCCGATGAGGCTTTGTTCGACGTCATTGCTCGTGAGCCGCGCTTCATGCCGCATCTGCATCTCTCCCTGCAGGCCGGCGACGATATGATCCTCAAACGGATGAAGCGCCGCCATGCCCGCACGGAAGCGATTGAATTTTGCGCCCGCGTACGCGCCTTGCGGCCCGACATTGTGTTCGGTGCGGATTTCATCGCCGGCTTCCCGACCGAGACCGACGACATGTTTGCCCGCACGCTCGATCTGGCAGATGAATGCGGTCTGACGCATCTCCATGTCTTTCCCTATTCGCCACGGCCGGGAACGCCAGCCGCCCGCATGCCGCAGGTTTCTCGTGAAACAGTGAAGGAGCGCGCCCGGCAGCTGTGCGAAAAGGGGGCCTCCCTGTTTTCGGCCCATCTCGCCCGCCAGCAGGGCCGCCGGCTGCGGATCCTCACCGAACGGGGCGGCAATGGCCGGGCAGAGGATTTCACCCCCGTCGCCACGCCGGGCCTTGAAGCCGGCCAGATCATCGAGGCCATAGCGGCAGGCCACGATGACGCGCGTCTGCTTCTCGCGCCATCGTGACCCCCCTTATCCAGATGTCGCTGTTTGCGCTTGCGCTCTGAAGCGTTAGCTTCAGCCCCGACCGGCGGGTAAAAACCGCGCGGCTTTAAAGTCCGGAGGAATGTTCATGAAATTTCGCAGCCTTCTCGCCATCGCGGCCGCTTTTGTCGCGATCGCTCCCGCTGCCGCGCAGGACTATCCCAGCAAGCCTGTCACCGTGATCGTGCCCTTTGCTGCGGGTGGGCCGACCGATGTGGCTGCACGCATTTACGGCGAGTTTTTCTCGCGCACGCTCGGACAGCAATTTGTGATTGAAAATGTGGCCGGCGCCGGCGGCACCACGGGTGCCTTGCGCGCTTCGCGCGCCACGCCCGATGGCTATACGATTTTCGTACATAATGTCGCGCCGCATGTCGCAGGCCCGGCGCTCTATCCATCGGCGCAATATGATCCGGTGAAGAATTTCGAGCCGATCGGCACTCTGGCTTTTGCGGCCCATTACATTGTCGTCAAGAAAGACCTGCCGGCGAAGGACTTGAAAGAATTCATCGCCTTCGCCAAAGCCAATCCCGGCAAGCTGAATTATGGTTCGGCGGGTGCGGGTTCGGCGACGCATCTGGCTTGCGTGCTGTTTGGCCAGCAGACCGGCACGGAGATCACTCACGTGCCCTATCGCGGCACGGGTCCGGCGCTGAACGATCTGGTTTCCGGCACGCTCGATTTCATGTGTGACCAGGGTCTCAACATGATGGGCCAATACAGAGGCAATACGGTGCGCGTCCTGGCGGTTGCGCAGGCCAATCGCTTCCCCGGCCTGCCGGACATTCCGACAGCGGCGGAAGCCGGATTGCCGGGCTATGAGGTCTCTGCCGCGACCGCCATGTATGCGATTGCAGGCACGCCCAAGCCGATCCTCGATCGTCTCTCCGCCACCATGCAGGCTGCCTATAAGGATGCCGCCACGCGCAAGCGTATCGAGGATCTGGCCTCCGAAATGCCGGGTGCGGGTCAGGATACGCCGGCTGCGCTTGGCGCCTTCACCGTGCGGGAGACCGCGCGTTGGACCGAGGCGATCAAGAAGGGCAATATCAAGGCCCAGTAAGTTTGTTCGCAATCCCCTTCTCCCGCTCAGCGGGAGAAGGGTTTGGCTCAGGCGCCCACCCACAGGCTTGCAGCAATTCGCGCATATGTTCGGGTGCTGGCGCATTCACCTTTACAGGTGGCTTGTCGCCGCCCAGCGGAATGCTGATCGCATATGCATGCAGATGCAAAGGCAGTGCGCTCTCGCGCCCCGCACTTCCATAAATCGGATCGCCGACAATCGGCCACCCAAGAGCGGACGAATGGACGCGCAATTGATGCGTGCGTCCGGTGAGCGGCTGAAATTCGATCCAGGCGATTTTCTGATCCCCGTATGTGCCGCGGCCCAAAACTTTCCAGAGCGTTTTTGAGGGTTGGCCAAGCGGATCGACTTTCATCCACCAGCCGCGACCGGCATCGAGCCGACCGAGCGCCAAATCGATCAGCCCTTCATTTTCCCCCGGCCCGTCTTCCACAATGGCCCAATAGGTTTTGGCGACCTTGCCATGTTTGAACAGGCCGCCGATTTTCTCGAGCGCCTTGCGATGGCGGCCAAGCACCAGGCAGCCGGATGTGTCACGGTCGAGCCGGTGGGCGAGCGCGGGCGGGCGTGGCAGGCCAAAGCGCAGGGCGTCAAAATAATCCTCGAGGCTTTCGCCCCCCTTTGGGCCGCGATGGACGGGAATGCCCGCCGGCTTGTCGAGGATCAGGATCAATCCGTCACGATAGAGGAGCCGGGCATTGATCTCGTCGGGGCTCAATGTTCTTCTCTTCCGGTGCGCGCGCAAAAGGATTATGCGAAGGGCAGGCTTTTGGTGCGCCGCCCCCGGCTGCGCTTCACTGACACATTCGGGACGAGATGGCGAGCGATCAGGGCGACGGGCAGAAGCCGGAAAAGGCCGGGTTTTTCGGGCGGCTGTTTGGCCGCAGCGACACGCCTGCGCCTGAGGTGCCGGCCGAGGAAACCAAAAAATCCTGGTGGGAACGCCTGAGCGGGGGCCTGTCGCGCTCCTCATCCGCCATTGGCCAGGGCATTGCCGACATATTCACCAAGCGCAAGCTCGATGCAGCCATGCTGGACGAGCTTGAGGATGTGCTCATCCAGGCCGATCTCGGCGTCGCCATGGCGACCCGCATCCGCGATGCTGTCGGCAAGGGTCGTTTCGACAAGGATATTGAGCCGGCGGAAGTCAAAAACATTCTCGCCCGCGAAGTCGAGGCAGTGCTGGCGCCCGTCGCACAGCCCATTGCCATTGATGAGACAAAAAAGCCTTTCGTCATTCTGGTGGTGGGCGTCAATGGTTCGGGCAAGACGACGACCATCGGCAAGCTTGCCACCAATTTTGTCCGCGACGGCAAGAAAGTCATGCTTGCCGCCGGCGATACATTTCGCGCCGCCGCCATTGAGCAATTGCAGATCTGGGGTGCGCGTGTCGGCGCACAGGTGATTGCCCGTCCGCAAGGCGCGGATGCGGCGGGCCTTGCCTATGATGCCATTGTCGCAGCGCAGGAAGAGGGCGCCGACATTCTGCTGATGGATACGGCAGGCCGCTTGCAAAATCGCACCGAGCTCATGGCCGAGCTCGAAAAAGTCGTGCGCGTGATGAAGAAGGTCGATGAGAGCGCGCCCCATGCCGTGCTGCTCGTTCTCGATGCAACGGTTGGCCAGAACGCCTTGTCGCAGGTCGATATTTTCGGCCGCACGGCCGGTGTCACCGGCCTTGTCATGACGAAACTCGACGGCACGGCGCGCGGCGGCATTCTGGTTGCCATTGCGGAAAGATTCAAATTGCCCGTGCATTTCATCGGCGTCGGCGAGGGAGCTGACGATCTCGAACCTTTCACCGCGCGCGATTTCGCCCGCGCCATTGCCGGCCTCGACGGCTAGAAATCCGGACAGAAGAATGAGCGACAACGACATACAGAGAAAGCCGCTGCCGACGCAGGTGCAGCGCAATGCGCAAAATCCGACGCTGAAACTCGTTCTGGAAATGGGGCCTCTGGTTCTTTTCTTTGTGACGAATTGGAAGTTTGGAATTTTTCCCGCAACCGGCGTGCTGATGGCGAGTGTTGTCGCAGCGCTTGGCGTTTCTTGGATCATGACACGGCATCTGCCGGTCATGCCGGTTGTGACAGCAATCGCCGTGGTTTTTTTCGGCGCGCTCACATTCTTTTTTCACGATGAGCTTTTCATCAAGCTCAAGCCGACAATTGTGAATACGATTTTCGGCACGATCCTGCTCGTGGCTTTGGCTCTCAATAAATTGCTGCTGCCCATCGTGCTCGATTCGGTGCTGAAACTGACCGAAGAGGGCTGGCGCAAACTGACGTTGCGCTGGGGATTTTTCTTCTACGTTCTGGCTATCCTGAACGAAGTGGTCTGGCGCACGCAAACCACCGACTTCTGGGTGAGTTTCAAGGCTTTTGGCGTCATGCCCCTCACGATTGTCTTTGCACTGGCGCAGGTTCCGCTCATCATGAAACATGAGCTGAAAGATCCTCAGGCCGGGCAGGACCATTGGTGAGAAAGATGATGAATGCGATCCATCTGACGCCCGGGCTTGCCTGGACATGCCTGCTGGTGGCTGGCCTGTTTGAGATCGGCTGGGCGCTGGGATTGCGTTATTCAGATGGCTTCACGCGGTTTTGGCCGAGCCTGTTCACGCTGGCCAGCATGGCTGCGAGCATGATCCTGCTGGGTCTGTCGCTGAAAATTCTGCCGCTTGGAACAGCCTATGCAGTCTGGACGGGTATTGGCGCCATCGGTACGGCTTTGTTCGGCATTATCCTGTTTGCCGAGCCAGCCACAATCATGCGTCTTGTCAGCATTGTGCTGATTATCTCTGGCATTATCGGCCTGAAACTTTTCAGTTAGCGCGCCCGCGCTGCGGCCTCGATGGCCGGCATCAGTTTTTCGCGCAGGCTTGCCTGTGTGATCGGGCCGACATGTTTGTAGGCAATGGTTCCATCGCCGCGCACGACAAATGTTTCCGGCACACCATAAGCGCCCCAATCAATTCCCGTGCGGCCCGAGCGATCCGCCCCCATGCGGAAATAAGGATCGCCATATTGCGCAATGAAGCGCCGCGCATTTTGCGGATCGTCCTTGTAGTTCAGGCCGAAAATGCGCACGCCCATGTCCTTGAGTTTGGGATCGCGCGACAATTGCATCAGAAAGGGATGTTCATCGCGGCATGGCCCGCACCAGGATGCAAAAATATTCACCAGCGACACATGGCCCTGTGCCAGATCGGCGCTGGAAAAACCCTCGACGCCCATGCCCTCGATGGCCGGCAGCGTGAATTGCGGCGTTTGCTTGCCGATCAGCGCGGAGGGAAGCTCTTGTGTGTCTTTGGTGTCGAGCCGCACGAGAAACAGGCCCGCCAGAGCAGCAAAGATCAACAGCGGCAGCAGCGCCAGCCATGGCACACGGCGCTTGCCTGTTGTGCCCGCCTCATTCATGGCGCGCTATCCCGCTCGCGCTGGGCATCGCCATATTGGGCGAGTTCGCGTTGCAGGCGGCGATATTCCAGCCAGATGCCGGCGGCAAGCCCGCCAATGGCGGCGATAGCGATGATGTAAGACGCCAGAATGAATCCCAGATGAGCGACATTCATGGCGCGCTCTCCGATGTGCTCAGGCGATGGGCGGGGCGCGCCTGCGCTTCGCCGGCGGCGGCCTGAATGGCAAGACGGCGCAAGCGCCGGCGCAGGATTTCATTGCGCGTCGACATGACATGCAATGTCGTGAAAAGCAGCGTGAAGGCGATCCCCATCACCAGCAAAGGCCAGAGCATGGAGGGCGCGATGGTCGGTCCGTCCATGCGGAAGACGGAGGCCGGCTGGTGCAATGTGTTCCACCAATCGACCGAGAATTTGATGATCGGCAGATTGATCACGCCGACAAGCGTGAGAATGGCGGCGGCGCGTGCGGCGCGCGAGGAATCCTCGATCGTCTGCCACAGAGCGATCAGGCCGAGATAAATGACAAAGAGCACGAGCACGGAAGTCAGCCGCGCATCCCACACCCACCAGGTGCCCCACATCGGTTTGCCCCAGAGCGAGCCGGTGACAAGGCAGACGAAAGTGAAAACTGCGCCAATGGGAGCCGCTGCTTTTTGCGCTGCATCCGCCAGCGGATGGCGCCAGACCAATGTGCCCAGTGCCGATGCCGCCATTGTCGCGTAGCAGAACATGGCGAGCCAGGCCGAAGGCACATGGATATACATGATGCGGACGGTCTGGCCCTGCTGATAATCGGCCGGCGCATAGAAGAAGGCGCCCCACATGCCGATGGCGAGTGTCAGCGCAGTCGCGCCCGCAAGCCAGGGCAGGAGCCGCCCGGCAAGGCCGAGAAAGAAAGTCGGATTCGCGTATTTCAGCATCGCTTGCCAGATTTATGGCCCCGAGAGGCGGATTGCAATTCGTCGTCTTGTCTCACTCTGACATGTGCCTGAGTGCCGCCGCCACAGCAAAAGGTGCTGCGGCCAATGTCGCAAGACTGAGCGCACAGAGAATGAGGAAAGGCGTCATGAAGGGCGTGGTTGCAGAATTGGCCGCGCCCGCCGCCGAGACGCCGAAAATCAGCACCGGTATGGCGAGGGGCAGGACAAGAATGGCCATCAGCAGGCCACCCCGGCGCAATGTCACGGTCAGCGCCGCGCCAATGGCGCCCAGCATGCCGAGCGCCGGCGTGCCGGCCAGAAGCGAGATTGTGACGCCGAAAAGCGCCTCGGGTTCGAGCGCCAGCATCAGGCCGAACAAGGGCGCTGCCACCACCAGCGGCAGGCCGGTCACGGTCCAATGCGCGAGGCATTTGACCAGAACGATCAATTCGAGCGGCGTGTCGCCGGTCAGCATCAGATCCAGCGATCCATCCTCGTGATCGGCCTGAAACAGCCGGTCGAGGCCGAGCAATGTCGCCAGCAGGGCGGCGATCCACAGGATGGCCGGGCCGATCCGCGACAGAAGATTGAGGTCGGGTCCGATGGCGAAGGGCACGATGGTGACGAGAATCAGAAAAAAGACGACGCCCATCGTCCCGCCGCCGCCGATGCGGCGGGCGGCCCGGATTTCGCGCAGGAACAGGGCAGAGAGCGGTGCGGGCGTCACGCGGCCACCTCTCTTGAGCCCAGGCTCAATTGGCGGGCGGCAATGGCCAGCGGCGCGTGGGTTGCGGCCACAATCAATCCGCCCGCAGCCAGATGATCGCGCAACATGGCGTTGAGCAGATCCTGCCCGGCGGCATCGAGCGCGGTCAGCGGCTCATCGAGAATCCAGATCGGCCGCGGCGCGATCAGCAGGCGGGCAAGCCCGACCCGCCGCTTCTGGCCGGCGGACAGATAGGCAACCGGCAGCCCCGCCACTTGCGGGACGCCGAGCTGCGTCAGCGCCTCATCGGGCGAAAGGCCGCTTCCCAGCCCCGGCAGGGCCAGCATGGATTGCCAGAAATGAAGGTTTTCGCGCGCGGTCAGCGCCGGTTTCGAGCCTTCGACATGGCCCAGATAATGTGCGAGCGCGCCCGCTCCGCGCTCCTCCTCGCCGGCAAAAATACCCCGCACACGGCCCCGCGCCGGCGGCAGGAAGCCCGCGAGCCCCCGCAAAAGGGTCGATTTGCCGGTTCCATTGGGTCCGGTGACGATCAGCGCCTGACCATTGGCGAGGTCGAAATCCAGCCCCTCGACGAGCAGACGATCCCCGCGACGCAAGGTCAGCCCCGAGGCGATCAGCCGGGTCTCGGGAAACAGGGCTTTCTCTATTCTGTCCGTCACGTCAGGCGGGATCCTTGAACTTGTGTCCGCAGGGGCGGCGCGGATCAAAGAGAGTGTTTCTTTTTATTGAACGTATGTCTAATTTTCATCAGACGCACATTCGTTCGTGTAGCGCGTGACGGATAAATTATCTATAAGCCTCGCGCACACTCAACTCTTGTCACTTTCCGGGATGGAATTCGATGGCCTCGCTCGACAGTTTCAAATGCCGCAAGAAGCTCACTGTAGGCGCCAAGACCTACCATTACTTTTCGCTGAAGACCGCTGAAAAGAACGGTCTCAAGGGCATTTCCAACCTGCCGGCGTCGATGAAGGTTCTGCTTGAGAATCTTCTCCGCTTCGAGGATGGCCGCTCCGTCACCAAGGAAGACATCAAGGGCGTTGCCGAATGGCTCACCAACAAGGGCAAGAAAGAGCGTGAAATCGCCTTCCGCCCGTCGCGCGTCCTGATGCAGGATTTCACCGGCGTTCCCGCCGTTGTCGATCTCGCCGCCATGCGCGATGCCATGACCAAGCTTGGCGGCAATCCGCAGAAGATCAACCCGCTGGTTCCCGTCGATCTCGTCATCGACCATTCGGTCATCGTCGATGAATTCGGCAATGCCAAAGCATTCAAGAAGAATGTCGATCTCGAATATGCCCGCAATGGCGAGCGTTATCGTTTTCTGAAATGGGGCCAGCAGGCCTTTTCGAATTTCTCCGTCGTGCCGCCCGGCACCGGCATCTGCCATCAGGTGAATCTTGAATTCCTGTCGCAGACCGTCTGGACGAAGAAGGAAAAATACAAGCCCGCGCGCGGCGCGGCCTCCACGGTTGAAGTGGCCTATCCCGATTCGCTCGTCGGCACCGATTCGCACACGACCATGGTCAATGGCATGTCGGTTCTGGGCTGGGGCGTGGGCGGCATTGAGGCTGAGGCCTGCATGCTCGGCCAGCCGCTCTCCATGCTGCTGCCGGAAGTTCTCGGCTTCAAACTGACCGGCAAGATGAAGGAAGGCGTGACCGCAACCGATCTTGCGCTCACCGTCACGCAAATGCTGCGCAAGAAGGGCGTGGTCGGCAAATTCGTCGAATTCTACGGCCCCGGCGTCGAGCAGCTGTCGCTCGCCGATCGCGCCACCATCGGCAATATGGCGCCCGAATATGGTGCAACCTGCGGCTTCTTCCCGGTCGATGATGAAACGATCGATTTCATGAAGACGACGAACCGCGCGCCTTCGCGTGTGGCGCTGGTCGAAAAATATGCCAAGGCACAGGGCCTGTTCCGCACCTCGAAAACGCCCGATCCCGTTTTCACCGAAACGATGGATCTCAATCTTGCCGATGTCGTGCCCTCGATGGCCGGCCCGAAGCGCCCCGAGGGTCGCGTCAATCTGGAAGGCGTTGCCGATGGTTTCGCCACCGCGCTCGAGGCCGAATACAAAAAGGTTGGCGAAGCTGCCAAGCGCTTTGCCGTCAAGGGCGGCAATTACGATCTCGGCCATGGCGATGTGGTGATTGCGGCCATTACGTCCTGTACCAATACGTCGAACCCGTCGGTTCTCATCGGCGCCGGCCTGTTGGCGCGCAATGCCGCCGAGCGCGGCCTGACCGCCAAGCCTTGGGTGAAGACTTCGCTGGCGCCCGGCTCGCAGGTTGTTGCTGAATATCTGGAAACGGCTGGCCTGCAGAAATATCTCGACAAGGTCGGTTTCAACCTCGTCGGCTTCGGCTGCACGACCTGCATCGGCAATTCGGGCCCGCTGCTGGAAGCCATCTCCAAGTCGATCAATGACAATGGCATTGTTGCTGCGGCCGTCCTCTCGGGCAATCGCAATTTCGAAGGCCGCGTCTCAGCCGACGTGCAGGCGAATTATCTCGCTTCGCCGCCGCTCGTCGTCGCTTATGCGCTGGCCGGCACGGTGACCAAGGATCTGACGAAAGAGCCGCTTGGTACCGACAAGAAGGGCAATCCCGTCTATCTGCGCGACATCTGGCCGACCTCGAAAGAGATCGATCTCTTCATCCGTCGCAATGTGACGAAAAAGGCCTTCAAGGCGCGCTATGCCGACGTCTTCAAGGGCGATGCCAATTGGCGCAAGGTGAAAGTGCCGTCGTCTGAGACCTACAAGTGGGAAATGGGCTCCACCTATGTGCAGAACCCGCCCTATTTCGAAGGCATGACGATGACCCCCGACAAGGTCGAGGACATCAAGGGCGCGCGCATTCTGGCGCTCTTCGGCGACAAGATCACAACCGACCACATTTCGCCGGCCGGTTCGATCAAGGTCGCGTCTCCTGCCGGCAAGTGGCTCTCGGAGCGCCAGGTGCGCGTCGAGGACTTCAACCAATACGGCACGCGTCGCGGCAATCATGAAGTCATGATGCGCGGCACATTCGCCAATATCCGCATCAAGAATTTCATGCTGCGCGATGCAGGCGGCAATGTGCCGGAAGGCGGCAATACGGCCCATTATCCTTCGGGCGAGAAAATGCCGATCTATGATGCCGCCATGAAGTACAAGGATGAGGGCACGCCGCTCGTTCTCTTCGCCGGCGAAGAATATGGCAATGGCTCGTCGCGCGACTGGGCGGCCAAGGGCACATACCTGCTCGGCGTCCGCGCCGTGATTGCGCAGAGCTTCGAGCGTATCCATCGCTCGAATCTCGTCGGCATGGGCATTCTGCCGCTCACCTTCGAGCCCGGCACGTCATGGGCAACGCTGGGCCTCAAGGGTGACGAAAAGGTCACGATCCTGGGTCTCGGTGAGAGCCTGAAGCCGCGCCAGAAGATGGAAGCCGAGATCGTCTATGGCGATGGCAAGGTGAAGAAGATCCCGCTTCTCTGCCGCATCGCCACCGAAGACGAGCTGACCTATTTCCGCCACGGCGGCATCCTGCAATACGTGATCCGTCAGCTCGCAGCTGCCTGATTGCACCAGGATCGGTGATGAAAAGCCGCCGGGGCGAAAGCTCCGGCGGTTTCCTTTTGTGCGTCCTTGCGCGGGGAGTTGCCAAGCCGCGGGGCAAAGGCTAGCAAACGGGCCTGTTTTCTCATCAAGGCGACGGATCTCCCATGGCGACGCACAAACTCCTTCTTCTGGCCGGCGACGGCATTGGCCCTGAAGTCATGACCGAAGTGGTCAAAGTGGCCGATTGGCTTGGCAAGCAAGGGGTCGCCTCTTTCGAGAGCGAGACGGGCCTCGTGGGCGGTGCGGCCTATGATGCGCATGGCAAGTCCATCAGCGAAAGCGACATGAAGCTCGCGATGGAATGCGACGCGGTCATTTTTGGCGCAGTCGGCGGTCCGAAATGGGACAGCGTGCCTTACGATGTGCGCCCGGAAGCGGGCCTGCTGCGTCTGCGCAAGGATCTGGGTCTCTTCGCCAATCTGCGCCCGGCGATCTGCTATCCGGCTCTGGCGGATGATTCCTCGCTCAAGCGCGAGATTGTCGAAGGCCTCGACATTATGATCGTGCGCGAGCTGACAGGTGGCGTCTATTTTGGCGAGCCGAAAGAAATCATCGATCTCGGCAATGGCCAGAAGCGCGGCATCGATACGCAGGTCTATGACACTTACGAAATCGAGCGCATCGGTCGCGTCGCTTTTGAGCTGGCGCGCAAGCGCGGTAACAAAGTGACCTCGTCGGAAAAGCGCAATGTGATGAAATCCGGCGTGCTTTGGCACGAAGTCATCTGCGCCTTGCACAAGCGCGAATATGCAGATGTGCAGCTCGATCACATGCTGGCAGATGCGCTGGGCATGCAGCTCGTGCGCTGGCCCAAGCAATTCGACGTCATTGTCACTGACAATCTGTTCGGCGACATGCTGTCCGATGTCGCCTCCATGCTGACAGGTTCGCTCGGCATGCTGCCCTCGGCCTCGCTTGGCGAAGCGGATAAAAACGGCAAGCGCAAGGCCATGTACGAGCCCGTGCATGGTTCGGCGCCCGATATTGCCGGCAAGGGCATTGCCAATCCGATCGCGATGATCGCCTCTTTCGGCATGGCTCTGCGTTATTCCTTCAACCTGGGCGACGCTGCCGATATGGTCGACAAGGCCATTGCCAATGTGCTCGATGCAGGCCTGCGCACCGCCGATATCAAGGGCAATGCGACAAGCACAGTCTCGACCGTGCAGATGGGCGATGCGATTGTCGCGGAGCTTGGCAAGTTGAAGTGAGCTATCTTCCTTCTCCCGCGAGAGCGGGAGAAGGTGGCGCGCGAAGCGCGACGGATGAGGGAGTGTCGAAAGGCGCTCCCTTTCTTTTTGCGCGAGGCGGCCCGGTCTCCCTCACCCGACCGCTGTCGCGGCCACCCTATCCCGCGTCGCGGGAGAGGGGCGTGCCCACGCCTTACCGCCCCCCATTCCCCGTCGAAAATGTAAACAGCGGCTGCGGCCGTCCCGGCGGGTCGAAGCGGCGGGGCAATGTGTCGTAGCCGAAGCGCCCCGGCACGCCGATCTCGGCATAGGCCGGGACTGCCAGTGTGGTGATCGCCTGCACATGCCGGTTGAGACTGCCCACCGCCACGACCGGCCCCGGATCGAGGAAGGATCGCCTTTGGATGGTGAGTGGCGGCGCGCTCTCGCGCTGGCGCGTCTGCGCTATTGCGTCGCCTGCGCCGGCAATGGCCAAGCCTGTCAGCATCAATGCCTTTACAGCGCCTTTCATGAGCCTCTCCCATATGTGTCGGGCATGCGTGTCGGGCACGATCAACGCGTCAGTCGATCAAGGGTTGAGTAGGTCGCATTGACAAGGAAGCCTTGTAGGTGCACTTCACCGCCCGAGTTTCAGATGAGGGTTTGACCATGGGTCTCAAAGTCGCCGTCGTAGGCGCCACTGGCAATGTGGGCCGCGAAATGCTCGCCATTCTGGCCGAGCGCCAGTTCCCCGCCGATGAAGTCGTGGCGCTGGCCTCGTCGCGTTCGCAGGGCACGGAAGTGAGCTTTGGCGACAAAGTGCTCAAGTGCAAGTCGCTCGACAATTTCGATTTCGCCGATACCGACATTTGCCTCATGTCGGCTGGCGGCGATGTCTCCAAGGTTTGGTCGCCGAAGATCGGTGCGCAGGGCTGCGTCGTGATCGACAATTCCTCGGTCTGGCGCATGGATCCGGATGTGCCGCTGGTTGTGCCGGAAGTGAATGCCGATGCGCTCGCCGGCTTCACCAAGAAGAATATTATCGCCAATCCGAATTGCTCGACCGCCCAGCTCGTCGTCGCGTTGAAGCCTTTGCATGATAAATTTGTCATCAAGCGCGTCGTCGTCTCGACCTATCAATCGGTCTCGGGCGCGGGCAAGGAAGGCATGGATGAATTGGATCGCCAGACCAAGGCGCTCTATTCGCTCGGCGATGTCCAGACCAAGAAATTCACCAAGCGCATTGCTTTCAATCTCATTCCCCATATCGACGTCTTCATGGAAGACGGCTTTACCAAGGAAGAGTGGAAGATGAATGTCGAGACGAAGAAGATTCTCGACCCGAAGATCAAGCTCACGGCTACTTGCGTGCGCGTGCCGGTCTTCATCTCGCATTCGGAATCGGTGAACATCGAATGCGAAAAGCCGATCACGGCGGATGAAGCGCGAGAAATCCTGCGCCATGCGCCGGGCGTGCTTGTCATCGACAAGCGCGAGAACGGCGGCTACATCACCCCGCATGAAGCAGCCGGCGAAGACGCGACCTATATTTCGCGCATCCGCGAAGATATTACGGTCGAAAACGGCCTCGCCTTCTGGTGTGTGTCGGACAATCTGCGCAAGGGCGCAGCGCTGAATGCCGTGCAGATCGCAGAAGCGCTTTTGAAGCGCAAGCTGATCAAGCCGAAAAAGGCGTAAGTCGTCCTGTCACAATACTTGCGAAAAGGGCCGCAACGCGGCCCTTTTTTATGTGCAGTCAGCCTATGGCCTGTGAGATTGCGCGACCCCCACCCCTAGCCCCTCCCCTCAAGGGGGAGGGGAACAGCATGCGCCGCTTGCAAACACCCTCCCCCTTGAGGGGAGGGCGACTCGGCGGAGCCGAGCGGGGTGGGGGTCGCGCGTGGATTCCCGATTTGCAATCACACAACGCTCTTCACATCGAACACTTCGCCCGGCCTGAAGACGCGGAATCTGGTTTCCGCATGTCCGCCCTTTTTCAGGGCTGTCGCCAGCGCTTTTGGTGGGGCGTCGATTTCCTCATTGGTGAGCTGAAACGTGCCCCAATGATGGCCCATGGCCTGGCGCGCGCCGCAGAGTTCGAAAATCTTCACCGCTTCGGCCGGATCGATATGCTGATCCTTCATGAACCAGCGCGGCTCATAGGCGCCGATGGGTAAAATGGCGAGTTTGAAGCCGCCATATTTGCGCCGCGCCGCGCGGAACAATTCGCCGTCGCCGAAACCCGTATCGGCAATATGATAGATCGCGCCTGACGGCGTCTCGATAACGAAAGCTGCCCAGAGCGCCATGCGCCGGTCGAACAGGCCGCGCGCGGACCAATGATAGGACGGCTCGAAATGCACGAAGACGCCGCGTCCCACTTCGACGCGCGCCTTCCAATCGTGAGCTTCCGCCCGAATGGCAGAATTGTAATCAGTCATGATCGTGTCATTGCCGAGCGGCGTCAGCACACGCGCGGGCCTGGTTCTTGCAAGGTCGCTCAGCGTGCTCGCATCGAGATGATCGTAATGATTGTGCGAGACGAGAATGGCATCGAGCGGCGGCAGGTCTGAGAGCCGAATGCCCGGTTCGTTGACGCGCCGGGGGCCGGCAAAAGAGAAGGGGCTGGCGCGCTCCGACCAGACCGGGTCGATCAGCAGATTCACCCCATGGGTCTGGATGAGCAGGCTCGCATGGCCGACAAAGGAGACGCGCAACGCCGATCCCTGCACGCGCTCGGGCGGGCGATCGAAGGCGGCGCCGGCCGCCTGGGCCGGCCAGAGCGCCTTGCTCTCGAACAGGCTCCATTTGAGGAGGTCCGCCCGGCTCTTGTCGCGGGCATGGCCGGGCAGGAAGAAGCGTTCGCCATCGAAATGGTCTGAAACAGGGCCGTTATAATAGGGATTGCGTCCCGACATGGTCTGTCCGAAGGCTGCAGTGGCGGCGGCGGCCGCACCGGTGAGGCCGAGGGCGGCAATGAATTGGCGGCGGTTCATGGAAAATCCTGCGATCAAAGCTGGAAGCTAGTGTGTCTGGCGGCCCGTACAAGCCGCTCCGGTTGACTCTTGAGCCTCCCGAGGCCTAAAACCCCGTCATCTTCGTCACATTCTGACGATCTGAACCCGCCGACCGGTCCTTTGAGGCTGGAGGTCCACGCCCGGCAGCGCTATGCGCCCCCGGGCGCGAAAGCCTTTGTGGGTTCCGGTTTGGCAGGATGGGACGCAACGAAGGACGGGACCGCACATGTTCGAAGGCCTGAGCGAAAAGCTCTCCGGCATATTCGACGCGCTGACCAAGCGCGGCGTGCTGAGCGATGACGACGTCAATGCGGCGCTGCGCGAAGTGCGCCGTGCTTTGCTTGAGGCCGATGTCGCGCTCGATGTCGTGCGCTCCTTCACCGACAAAGTGCGCGACCGTGCAGTCGGCGCCAATGTCGTGAAATCCGTCACGCCCGGCCAAATGGTCATCAAAATCGTCAATGACGTTTTGATCGAGACGCTGGGTGCGGATGCTGATCCGATCAATCTCGATGCCGCCCCACCCGTCGCGATCATGATGGTGGGCTTGCAGGGCGCGGGTAAAACGACGACAGCTGCCAAAATCGCCAAGCGCCTGCGCGATCGCGAAAAGCGCAAAGTGCTGATGGCCTCGCTCGACGTGAAGCGCCCGGCTGCGCAAGAGCAATTGGCCGTGCTCGGTCGCCAGATCGGCATCGACACTTTGCCGATTGTTGCAGGCCAGACGCCCGTGCAGATTGCGCGGCGTGCAGAAGAAGCTGCGCGCCTGCAGGGTTTCGATGTCGTCATTCTCGACACGGCTGGCCGCACACATATTGACGAGCCGCTGATGGCGGAAATGGCGGAGATCAAAGCCTCCACCAATCCGCATGAAATTCTGCTGGTGGCTGATTCGCTCACCGGTCAGGACGCGGTCAATCTCGCCAAGAATTTTAACGAGCGCGTCGGCATTACCGGCATTGTGCTCACGCGTGTCGATGGCGATGGGCGTGGTGGCGCAGCACTCTCCATGCGCGCTGTCACCGGCAAGCCGATCAAGCTGATCGGTACGGGCGAAAAGGTTGACGATCTCGACGAGTTTCATCCCCAGCGCATTGCCAATCGCATTCTGGGCATGGGCGATATTGTCTCGCTGGTTGAAAAAGCCGCGCAGTCGATCGATGCCGAAAAAGCCCAGCGCATTGCCGAGAAAATGCGCAAGGGCAAGTTCGATCTGGATGATCTCTCCGAACAGCTTGCGCAGGTCGAAAAGATCGGTGGCATTGGCGGGATCATGGGCATGCTGCCCGGCATGGCGAAGATGAAAGATCAGCTCGCTGCCGCCAATCTGGATGAGCGCGTCATCAAACGCCAGCGCGCGATCATTTCATCCATGACGCGCGAAGAGCGCCGCAATCCCGATGTTCTGAAAGCCTCGCGCAAGAAGCGTATTGCGGCGGGCGCGGGCGCCAAGGTCGAAGAGATCAACCGCCTGCTGAAACAGCATCGGCAAATGGCCGATATGATGAAAGCCATGGGCGGCGCCAACAAGCGCGGGCCGATGGGCAAGATGGCACAAATGTTCGGCCTGGGCGGCGGCATGCCGAGCCCCGAACAAATTGCCGAAATGCAAAAGCAGATGGGCGCAGGTGGCATGCCCGGCATGCCGAAACTGCCCGATGCGCCGCCGCCCGGCGCTTTCGGTCCCAAGCCCGGCATGCCCGGACTTCCGGGCCTTGGCAATAAATTGCCCGGCCTGCCGGGTCTTGGAGGTTTCAATCCATTCGGGAAGAAGAAGTGATCCCGATGGAGATGAAGGTGAACATGTTCGAAGTGTTCAAGAGCGTGAAGGCGCAATTGGATTCCGCGAACATTTACTACGACACGAAAGCGTATCGCGACGATGCGTTTTCGTTCCTTGTGCATGTGCCCGGTGAATATTGGGAGATCGATGTGCGCGAGGACGGTTCGGTGGATGTCGAAGTCTTCAAATCCGAAGGCATGCGCAAAGATCCCTGGGCTGCGATCGAACAATTGGTCGATGACCATAGAGACTGAAGACGAAGATCAAATCGAAAGGAAGAAAGCATGTCCCTGAAAATCCGTCTGTCGCGCGGTGGCGCGAAAAAGCGCCCCTTCTATCGCGTCGTCGTTGCCGATGCGCGCATGCCGCGCGATGGCCGTTTCATCGAGAAGATCGGCACATTCGATCCGCTCAAGGCCAAGGATGATGCCTCGCGCCTCGTGCTCGATGTCGAAAAGGCCAAGGCCTGGATGGCCAAGGGCGCGCAGCCGACCGATCGCGTCGCTCGCCTGCTCGACACTTTGGGTGCGATGAAGCGCGATACGCGCAACAATCCGGAAAAGGCCCAGCCGAAGAAGAAGGCTCAGGAGCGCGCCGCCGCTGCCGCTGCTGCCGCCGCCGCTGCAGCAGAAGCTCCGGCTGCCGAGTAATTCACAGTTCGTCGTCGTGTGCGCCCTTCTCCCGCGTGAGCGGGAGAAGGGCGGGCCCGTTCTCGATGATCAAGGCTCCCATGCTGCAAAACCGCATTCTCGTCGGCATCTTCGGTGCGCCGCATGGCGTGCGCGGCGAATTGCGGCTGAAGTCTTTCACCGCCGATCCGATGGCGATTGCCGATTATTCTCGTCTCACGGATGAGAGCGGCAAGCGCGCGTTCAAAATTGTCGCTGCGCGCCCCATCAAGGACGACATGCTGATTGTGCGCGTCGATGGCGTGAGCGATCGCAATGCTGCTGAAAAGCTCACCAATATTTCTCTCTCCATCGCGCGCGAAGATTTGCCGCCCGCCGATGAGGAAGAATTCTACTATGCCGATCTCATCGGCCTGCGTGCGGAAACGCGCGAGGGTGTTTTGATCGGCAAGATCGCTGCCGTGCAGAATTTCGGCGCTGGCGACATTCTGGATGTGCGCCCCGATGTGGGTGAAAATCTTCTCCTCCCCTTCACGAAGAAAATCGTACCCGTCGTTGATCTGGCAGGCGGACGTGTGATTGTCGAATTGCCGGCAGAAATTGTCGTGCGCGAGGAAGAAGCGGGAGAGGGCTGATGTGGTCGGCGACGATCTTCACGCTCTATCCAGAAATGTTTCCAGGACCGCTGGCTGTTTCCTTGTCGGGCGATGCGCTGGCCCGCGAAATCTGGTCGCTGGAGACGCACAACATTCGCGAATATGGCATCGGCCGCCATCGCGCCTTTGACGATACGCCCGCGGGCGGCGGGCCCGGCATGGTCATTCGCGCCGATGTTCTGGCCCAGGCGCTCGATGCCGGGCTGGCGGCCGATGATCCGCGCCCGCGCCTTCTCATGAGCCCGCGCGGTCGCCCGCTGACGCAGACGCGTGTGCGCGAATTGGCGAGTGGCCCCGGCGCCGTTCTCATCTGCGGCCGGTTCGAAGGCGTCGACGAGCGCGTGATCGAAGGGCGCGGTCTCGAAGAGGTCTCGATCGGCGATTACATTCTGTCGGGCGGCGAAATGGCCTCGCTTGTCGTCCTCGATGCCTGCGTTCGCCTCCTGCCGGGCGTGATGGGCAAGCAGGAATCGGGCGCTGATGAGAGTTTTGAGGGCGGCCTGCTCGAATATCCCCATTACACCCGCCCGCGCGAATGGGAGGGGCGTGCCATACCCGATGTGCTTCTGTCGGGCGATCACGCCAAAATTGCCAAATGGCGGCGCGAGGAGGCCGAACGGCTGACCCGCCAGCGCCGGCCGGATCTGCTTCGCTGAGGCGGCTACAAGCCCCTGAAAGATAAGATGTTTGCCTTGCATGGTGAATGGCGCATTAACCCTGCGGGCAAAACAGGGTTAGGAATTGGTTGATCGGCCACCTTGAGTCGACAAGGCGATCAAAGGCGTGTAGAAGCGCGGCTCCAATCAAAACAGCGTTCCGAAACGCTCGCCCATGAGGCGAAACGGAGACTACACAAATGAACATTATTCAGCAGCTCGAGGCCGAGCAGGCCGCCAAACTTGCCGCCGCGCGTCCCATTCCGGAATTCCAGCCCGGCGATACTGTCATCGTCAATGTGAAGGTGAAGGAAGGCGAGCGCTCGCGCGTTCAGGCCTATGAAGGCGTCTGCATTGCGCGCAATGGCGGCGGTCTCAATGAGAGCTTCACCGTTCGCAAGATTTCCTATGGCGAAGGCGTCGAGCGCGTCTTCCCGATCCATTCGCCGAACATCGATTCGATCAAGGTCGTACGTCGCGGTAAAGTGCGTCGCGCCAAGCTCTATTACCTGCGTGATCGTCGCGGCAAGTCGGCGCGTATTGCCGAGCGTCAGGATTATTCGGAAAAGACCAAGTCCTGATTTCTTCCGGTATCCGGAAATAAAAAAAGCGCGGCGAGAGCCGCGCTTTTTCTTTTTCAGCGGATGCTTGTTTCAGAGTGTCGAATTCCACAAGGTCGGCACAAGGCGGAAATTATTCGCGCCATCTTTCTCGACATATCCGAGTGCGGGGAAGGGGAAGTGGAATCCGCCGACCAGCACTTTGTCAGCAGAGGCGCGATCATAGAAGCGACGGCGCGTTTCCTCAGCGCGTGCAGCATCCATGTCGAACATCACATGCCAGCCAGGATTGCGCAGGAAGAGCGAGGGAATGTTTGTCACATCGCCCTGAATCAACAAGCGCGCATTTCCCGATTGCAGCGCAAGCGATGAATGTCCCGGCGTGTGGCCCTGCGTGGCGAAAGGCGTAATGCCTGAAGCGACTTCCTTGTCCATCTCATAGCGCACCACGCGATCGCCCAGATCCTTGAAAACGCGGCGCACATTGTTGAAGGCGCCTTTCATGGCATCGGGCGCTTTGGCGAGATTTTCGTCGCTCATCCAGAACGCATATTCAGCCGCTGGCGCTTTCACTTCCGCATTGGGGAAAGCCAGAGATCCATCGGCGAGGCGCAGACCATTGATATGATCGCCGTGGAAATGCGTCAGCACGACCATGTCGATTTGTTTTGGATCGATGCCGGCAGCAGCCATATTGGGCAGAAGATGTCCGACTTCGCCCTTCTGGTCGCCCTGTCCATTGCCCGTGTCGATCAGCACAATCTTGCCGCCTGTTTTCACGATGACGGGATTATAGGGCACGGTCATGCTGGAGGCTGACATATAGGCTGCCTCCAGCGCCTTGCCGGCTTCATCGCGTGGAATGTTGCGGACGAAATTTTCCGGCATGGTCATGGTGCGTGCGCCATCGGTGATCATGGTCACTTCCATGTCGCCGACTTTTTGCCGATAGAAGCCGGGCGCCTGTTTGCTGGCAGGCGTCGTATTGGCGAGGGCGGGCGAAAAAGTGCCGGCCATATCGGGCCCGATGGCGGCGGTCGCCGCTCCGGCTCCGAGAGTTGCAATCGCGCTGCGGCGCGTGAGCTTCGACCCAATCGTCATTTTGAACCTCCCTGATGTATCCAGAAGAACTTGATACGTGCCGCAGGCGCTGGCGGCTCACCCCGGCGCCTGGCGGCGAGAAAATACGGCATTCAGCTGTTCGTTGGCGCATTCAGCATCCAGCGATGGCCGAACGGATCGCGGATAACGGCAAAGCGTGTGCCCCAGAAAGAATTGGTCGGTTGCACATCGCCCTTGGCTCCAAGGCTGGTCGCCTTGGCAAAAGCATCCTCAAGTTCCTGTTTGGTCGCAAATTCAAGGCTTACCGACATGGTCACGGGCTCGCCGGGGATAGGCATGCGCGTCTGGCCAAGCTCGGGAAAGGCATCGGCCAGCATGACGGAGCCGCCATTGATCAGGAGTTCGCAATGGGCGACCCGCAATCCGTCGGGGGAGGGCATGAGGGCGCGCTGGGTGGCCCCGAAAACGCTCGTATAAAAGGCAATGGCGCCAAGCGCTGGGGAAACGGTCAGATAGGGGGCGACGCGGGGGCGGTCGAGCAAGGCTTTCTCCTTCTGAGGCTTTGAGAGACCCTAGCAGAGATGTGCAAGGCCGCCAGCGGGTCGGGGGCGCATCTTTCGGCCAAAATCCTTCCCCTTCGAACTGTTTTTCGAGTATGAAGACGCACCATCTAGGGCAGACCCGCGCCAGTCGGGCTTATCGGGACGAGAAGAAAATGGCCAAGCCGCGCACGCTTTATGACAAGATCTGGGATGACCATGTCGTTGATGTCCAGCCGGACGGGGCATGCCTCCTCTATATCGACCGCCATCTCGTCCATGAAGTGACGAGCCCGCAGGCCTTTGAGGGTCTGCGCATGGCAGGCCGCAAAGTCCGTGCACCCGAAAAGACATTGCTCGTTGTCGATCACAACGTGCCGACCACGGGCGATGAACGCGCCCATGTCACGGATCCCGAGAGCAAGGCGCAGATCGAACAGCTGGCGCAAAATGCCGCCGATTTCGGCCTCGAATATTATGATGCTTTCGACAAGCGTCAGGGCATTGTCCATATCATCGGGCCTGAGCAGGGCTTTACGCTGCCCGGCACCACGATTGTGTGCGGCGACAGCCATACATCCACGCATGGCGCTTTCGGCGCGCTCGCACATGGCATTGGCACGTCCGAGGTCGAGCATGTGCTCGCCACCCAGACTTTGCTGCAGTCGAAAGCGAAAAACATGCGCGTGACCGTCGATGGCACATTGCCCGCCGGCGTCACCGCGAAGGATATTATTCTCGCCATTATCGGCAAGATCGGCACGGCAGGCGGCACTGGCCATGTCATCGAATATGCAGGCGAAGCCATTCGCTCGCTGTCGATGGAAGGCCGCATGACCGTCTGCAACATGACGATTGAAGGCGGCGCGCGCGCCGGCCTGATTGCGCCCGATGAAAAGACATTCGCTTATCTGAAAGATCGCCCGAAAGCGCCCAAAGGCGCGGCTTGGGATGAAGCGGTGCGCTATTGGAAGACATTGCAATCGGATGAAGGCGCGCATTTCGATGCCGAGATTCATCTCGATGCCGCCAATCTGCCGCCGATCGTCACCTGGGGCACATCGCCCGAAGACGTTGCCTCGATCGAGGGCTCTGTGCCGCGCGTCGAAGATGGCCGCAACGATCAGCAGAAGGCCAAGATTCAGCGCGCGCTGGATTATATGGGCTTGAAGGGCGGCGAGAAGATCACCGATCTCAAGCTCGACCGTGTCTTCATCGGCTCCTGCACCAATGGCCGCATCGAAGATTTGCGCGCTGCTGCCAAAGTTGTCGAAGGCAAGAAAGTAGCCTCGCATGTCAACGCCATGGTTGTGCCGGGTTCGGGGCTGGTGAAAATCCAGGCCGAGGCCGAAGGCCTCGACAAGATTTTCGTCGCCGCCGGTTTCGAATGGCGCGAGCCGGGATGCTCCATGTGCCTTGCCATGAATCCCGACAAGCTGGCGCCGGGAGAGCGGTGCGCCTCGACCTCGAACCGCAATTTCGAAGGCCGTCAGGGTTTTAAAGGCCGCACCCATCTCGTCTCGCCCACCATGGCAGCAGCAGCGGCGATTGCAGGAACCTTTGTCGACATTCGCAAGTGGAATTGACGATCCGCTAGGGACCGTCATTGCGAGGAGCGCAGCGACGAAGCAATCCAGAGCCGCAAGATAGGTCTGGATTGTTTTGTCCTTCGCTCGCAAGGACGTGAAGAATGGGGCCGGCCTTTGCGCCGGTCCTTTTCTTTTGCGCTCATGCTAGAGTTTGTTCATGAGCGACAATGAGCCGGATCGGGTGGAAGTCTGGGCGCGCCTGGTCGGCCGCGCTCTGGGCTTTATCGTTCTGGGTCTGCTCGCACTCAATCTCGCAACCGGATGGTTTTTTTGAGAATGGCGGAGAAAAACGATTGGGCGCGCATCCAGGCGCCGTCGCTTGAAGATTTTCAGGACATGGCAGACGCAGCCTATGCCGCTTTGCCGGATGAATTTCGCGCGCTTTGCGATGGGCTCATCATCCATATCGAGGATTTCCCCGACAAGGAGACGCTCGAAGATATGGAATGCGAAAGTGATTTCGATCTGCTCGGCCTCTTCCAGGGCCGCGGCCTAGCCCAGCGCGAGGCAACGCTGCAGACGGGCGAATTCCCCAATATGATCTGGCTCTACCGCCGCCCCATCCTCGATTATTGGGCCGAACATGAGGAGAAACTGGGCGATATCATCACCCATGTTCTGGTGCATGAGATCGGCCACCATTTCGGTTTTTCGGATGAGGATATGGAGGCGATTGAGGAGAGCGTAGGCTAGGCTCGGTCAGATTTTTAATTGATATTTATACGGGATACCCGTATGTTTGAGCCCATTGATTTTGAATGGGACGAAGCCAAAGCTGCGTCCAGCCTGAAAAAGCATTGTCTTTCATTCATCACCGGGGCGCGGGTCTTCTTTGATTCCCGCCGGATTGAATGGGATGTGAGCCGCCCGACCGACTTTGAGGCACGCTACAAAGTTGTCGGATTGGTTGAGGGGCGTTTGCTCTCTGTGGTTTTTACGGTTCGAAACGCCAAAGGCAGGATCATCTCTGCCCGGCCGGCCAATATATCCGAGGAGCGTCGCTATGGGCATCGTGAGACTTAGCCGTGCGCAACTCGCCAATATGCGGATGACGCCCGAGGAACGGGCGCGGCTTGAGGCCATGACGCCTGAAGAGATCGAGCAGAATGCGATTGATGATCCCGACAATCCGCCCAGTACCGATGAGGAGCTTGAGCGGGCCGTGGTTGGGCGCAACATCCGGCTGATGCGTGAGGCGACGGGGATGAGCCAGGAGAAATTTGCGCAGACCTACGGGCTGAATGTCGCGCGCCTGCGTGATTGGGAGCAGGCCCGCCACCTGCCGGACAGTTTCTCCCGCGCCTTCCTGCGTGTCATCGCCAAAGACCCACTCTATGTGGCGCAAGCCCTGCAGCCAGAGCCCGCCACCTCCCCTTGACCCGCGCGCCCTGAGGCTTCATTGAAAGGCCCGATCCTGCTGCCCCTCGGGGTGGCCCTCCGACAAGACGGATGAAACCGCGATGGACAAGTTCACGAGCCTCACTGGCGTCGCCGCCCCGCTGCCGATCACCAATATCGACACGGATATGATCATCCCGAAGCAATATCTGAAGACCATTGCGCGCACGGGTCTGGGCTCGGGTCTCTTTTCGGAATTGCGCTTCAATGAGGACGGTTCGGAAAATCCCGATTTCGTGCTCAACAAGCCCGCCTATCGCAAGGCGCAGATCCTCGTGGCGGAAGATAATTTCGGCTGCGGCTCGTCGCGCGAACATGCGCCCTGGGCTTTGCTGGATTACGGCATTCGCTGCGTCATCTCGACCAGCTTCGCCGATATTTTTTACAACAATTGCTTCCAGAACGGCATTCTGCCGTCCATTGTCTCGCCGGAAGATCTGCGCAAGCTGATGGATGATGCCTCGCGGGGCTCCAATGCCACGCTGACGGTCGATCTCGCCAAGCAGGAAATCACCGGCCCAGACGGCGGCAAGGTGACGTTCCAGATCGATGAATTCCGCAAGCATTGCCTGCTCAATGGTCTCGATTCCATCGGCCTCACCATGGTCAAGGAACCGAAGATCAAATCCTTCGAGGACCAGCTCGCCAAGCGCGCTTGGGCCTGATCGAAAATCCTGCGCGGCGCAGATGGGCGTCGCGCAGTCTGACGAGAGCGTGATTCACTTCGCAGGCCTTGCGCGATAGGCTCGCATTATGAGCCGAATCATCATTCCGACCTGTCTCGCGCTGGTTTTTCTGTCCCAGCCCGCCGCAGCGCAATTTGAAACCTGTGTCGCTGGCATTCGCGCGCAGGCCATCGAGCAGGGCATTCCTGCTGCCACATTCGATCGTGTGATGCGGGGCGTTACGCCCGATCCCAAAATCATCGAATTGTCCGAAGCCCAGCCCGAATTTGTGACGCCCATCTGGGATTATCTCGCGACCCTGGTCGATGATGAGAAAATCGCTGAAGGCCGGGCGCTTTTGAAAAAACACGAATCCGTCTTGCGCGCGGCTGAGGCTCGTCACGGTGTGGATCGTCATACGATTCTGTCTGTCTGGGGTGTCGAGAGCGATTATGGCAAGATCGGCGGGCGCTGGTCATTGCCGCAATCTTTATCGACTCTCGCCTGCACGGCGCCGCGTCGGCGCGATTATTTCCGCGGTGAATTGATGGCGGCGCTCAAAATTGTTGCGCGCGGCGATCTGGCGCCGGAAAAATTGCGCGGTTCATGGGCGGGCGCATTCGGCCATACGCAATTCATGCCCTCCACTTATTTGCGCCTTGCTGTCGATGGCGATGGCGATGGGCGGCGCGATCTCGTCGATTCCATTCCCGATGCGCTGTTTTCGACCGCGCATTTTCTCGAAAAGGCCGGATGGCAGACAGGTGCTGTCTGGGGCTATGAAGTGCGCATTCCGCGCAATTATTCCGGCCCCTCTGGCCGACGCGAGAAAAAGCCGCTCGAGTTCTGGGCCAAAGCCGGACTGACGCGGATCGATGGCGGCGCCCTGTCCGGTCCGGGGCCGGCGGGGCTCGTTTTGGCTGCCGGTGCGGACGGTCCGGCCTTTCTCGTTTTCAAAAATTACGATGCGGCCTTTGCCTATAATGGCGCGACATCCTATGCGCTCGCCATTTCCTTGCTGGCGGATCGGCTGAAGGGCCAGCCCGGCCTGCGGACCCCCTGGCCGACCGACGATCCGGGCCTGTCTCGTGCTCAGCGACGCGAATTGCAGGTTCTGTTACTCAAGCGCGGTTACGATATCGGCGAGGCCGATGGGGCGATCGGAGCCAAAACGCGTGCCGCCATTGCCGACCTTCAGCGTCGCAATGGCCTTTCGGAGGATGGTCGTCCCGGTCAACGGATTTTGAAATTGCTGCGCGGCGGCTGATGCGACTTTCACCCCGATGTGACTCGCCGCATCCGGCCAATGCCCATATTCAATGTCCCGACAAGCGGGGATATGAGGAGCAGGCATGTTTGCGAGGAGCCTGACATGGGGAGCCATTGCGGTCTTGACCGCCTGGATCGGCCATGCCGCGCCCGCATCTGCTGCCGAGCGTCCCGCCGTTGTTGAGCTTTTTACCAGCCAGGGCTGCTCTTCCTGTCCGCCGGCCGACCTGCTGATGGGGCAATTGGCGCGGGAGCGCCGCGATCTGATCGTTTTGTCATTCCCGGTGGACATTTGGGATTACACTGGCTGGAAAGACACGCTCGCCAAGTCCGAGTTCACCGCCCGGCAGCGGCATTATTCGCATAGCCGTGGCGACCATCAGGTCTATACGCCCCAGGTCGTGATCGATGGAATCGCCCATGGCGTGGGCAGCGATCGCCAGCAATTATTGTCGCTCGTCGATGAAATGGGCGCGGCGCGCAAGATGCAGGGCGCAGAACTCACGCTTGCCGAACGCGATGGAATGGTTGTTGTCGAGCTTGGTGAGGGTTCGGGCGATCTCGGTCGTGGCGCTGGTGTCTGGCTGTTGCGTGTCGCTTCCAGCCGAACCATTGCCATAGGTCGTGGCGAGAACAGCGGTCGACAGGTGACCTATACCAATGTTGTGCGCTCAGTGACGCGCATGGGTCATTGGACTGGCGCGGCGGCGCGTTTTGAAATGCCTCTCCCCGAAGCGCGTGGCGAGGATTCGGACGGCTATATCGTGATCGTTCAGAAGAGCTGGGGCGACAATCTCGGCCCGATTCTGGCGGCCGGGCGCAGCCCCAATCTCTGACACTCAATCGGCTTCGACAACGCCATTGGCTTCCAGCGCGCGGCGCAGCCGCGTGAAGGCGAGGCGAATGCGCGATTTCACCGTGCCGAGCGGAAGTCCAGTCTTTTCGGCTATTTCCGAATGCGACAGGCTGTCGAAGAAAGCCAGACGGACAAGCGCAAGCTGTTCTGGCGGGAGATGATTCATCGCATTGCGCAAAATATCGTCGCGCATTTGCGTGTCGAGCATGCGATCGGCATCGACGCCTGACTCGTCAGGAATATCGAGCGCAAAATCATCCGGATCGACAAATTCGACGCGGTCGCGTCGCAGCAGATCGATCCGTCGGTTGCGCGCAATGCGATAGAGCCAGGTTGCCAGCGAAGATTTGGATGGCTCAAACAAATGAGCCTTGCGCCAGAGCGAAACCATAACGTCTTGCGTAATTTCTTCGGCCGCAGCGCGGTCGCATCCCAATCTGAAAAGATAGGCATTGATGCGCGGGCCATAATAATCGAACAGGCGCGTGAACGCTTCGCGGTCGCGCGATGCGGCGACCGCAGCGACAAGCGCAGCATGTTCGATGGCGATAAGCGACATTCTGAAATCGATTCTCTTCAGAGCAAAACCGACGCGAGCCCGAAGGATCGAACCGGCATATCGGCCCGCCCGAAGGGGCGGTTCCATCCAGGAAGATGATCGAGGTGGCGAGCCGGCCAGCCGGCCAGCAGGTTTACACATCTCTCTGTCAACCTGACTGGACAGAAGGAGATTGTTGCACGTCCGGACCGCTTTGCGAACCCGCTATTATAATTTTTACGCGAGGCCTCGGGCGGGGGTCTCCGCAAGCCCGGCCGTTGGTTGTATGATTCAGACATGATTCGCCAATCCGCTTCCCCGCTCTCGCGGTCCTGTGCCCGCCTTGCCCTTGCCGCCGCTCTCACGGCGGGCCTGTCCTCTGTGCTTCATGCCCAGGAGCGCCGCCCGGCTACCGGGCAGCCGGCCAGGGCCCAGCAGCCGGCCCAGCCGACCGCCGAGCCGCCAAAACCCGTCCTTGTGGCCAATGTAGGGGATTGGAGGGTCTATGTGGCGACCAATGGGCGCGATCGGCAATGCTATGCGCTCGCCCAGCCGAAAGACCGGGCGCCGAGCAATTTGAAGCGCGATCCGGCCTATCTTTTCATTTCAAGCCGCCCGGCTGAAAAGGTCCGCCACGAAATCTCGATCATCATGGGTTTCGATGTGAAGGCGGATAACAAGGCCCCGCCCGAGGCGCAGATCGGCAGCGATAAATTCGTTTTTTCTTCGCAAGGGTCCCATTTGTGGCTGCGCGACACCAACCGGGCCGGCGCCATTGTGGATTCCCTGCGCAAGGGCCAGCGCCTCACGGTGAAGGCCACGTCGCTGCGCGGCAATCTGACGACCGACACCTATTCGCTGACCGGTCTGGCCGGTGCGCTTGATCGCGTGCAGAAGGAATGCCCCTGATTGCTGCGCACAAAACGTGCAGCAAAAGGCCTGACCTAAGCCCATCGTATCTCGACCAAAGTGTGATCGCCCGCTTCTTGTTCACGGGCGACGTATCGGCATAATGCGCCGCACAATTCATGTGCAGGGTTCCGCTTGCCGATATGGCGGCTGTGCGCGTCTCCGGGGAGAGAGATATGTCTGAGAAAATTTACGCCGTTTCCGAAGACTGGGCACGGCGCGCCTTCATCGACGACGCGAAATACAAGCAAATGTATGCGCAGTCGGTTCAGAATCCGGAGGCTTTCTGGGGCGAACAGGGCAAGCGCATCGATTGGTTCAAGCCTTACACAAAGGTCAAGAACACCAGCTACGATCCGCATAACGTTTCGATCAAATGGTACGAGGATGGCGTCACCAATGTCGCCTATAATTGCATCGATCGTCATCTGGAGAAGCGTGGCAACCAGACAGCCATCATTTGGGAAGGCGACGACCCGAATGAATCCAAGCACATCACCTATCGCGAATTGCACGAACATGTCGGCAGATTTGCCAATGTGCTGAAGAAGCACGGTGTCGCCAAAGGCGATACGGTGACGATCTATATGCCGATGATCCCCGAGGCAGCCTATGCCATGCTCGCCTGCGCGCGCGTCGGCGCGGTCCATTCGATCGTCTTCGGCGGCTTCTCGCCCGATTCTCTGGCTGGCCGCATCGAAGGCTGCAAGTCGAAAGTCGTCATCACGGCGGATGAGGGATTGCGTGGCGGCCGCAAGGTCGCCTTGAAAGCCAATGCCGATGAAGCGGCGAAAAAGGCCGGCGGCATCGTCACATCGATGATCGTCGTCAAGCGCACCGGCGGCAAGATCGACATGCAGGCCGGCCGCGACTTCTGGTATGAGGACGAGGCAGCAAGCGTTTCAGCCGATTGTCCGCCCGCACAGATGAATGCGGAAGATCCGCTGTTCATTCTCTACACGTCAGGCTCGACCGGCGCGCCCAAGGGCGTCGTGCATACGACCGGCGGCTACCTCGTCTATGCTTCGATGACGCATCAATATGTCTTCGATTATCACGAGGGCGATATTTACTGGTGCACGGCGGATGTGGGCTGGGTCACCGGCCACAGCTATATCGTCTATGGTCCGCTCGCCAATGGCGCGACAACGCTGATGTTCGAAGGCGTGCCGAATTATCCCTCCATGTCGCGCTTCTGGGATGTGATCGACAAGCACAAGGTCAATATTTTCTACACCGCGCCCACCGCCATTCGTTCGCTCATGGGCGCTGGCGAAGAAGCGGTGAAAAAGACCTCGCGCGCCAGCCTGCGCCTTCTGGGTTCGGTCGGCGAGCCGATCAATCCGGAAGCCTGGGAATGGTATTATCGCGTGGTCGGCGACAGCCGCTGCCCGATTGTCGATACCTGGTGGCAGACCGAGACCGGCGGCATTCTGATCACGCCGCTGCCCGGCGCCATTGCGCAAAAGCCCGGCTCTGCGACAAAGCCTTTCTTCGGCGTGAAGCCGGAGATTGTCGATGCCAATGGCGTCATTCTCGAGGGCGCCTGCGAGGGCAATCTTGTTCTCGCCGATTCCTGGCCCGGCCAGATGCGAACCGTCTATGGCGATCACGAGCGTTTCGTGCAGACCTATTTCTCGACCTATCCGGGCAAATATTTCACCGGCGACGGCTGCCGCCGCGATGCCGATGGCTATTACTGGATCACCGGTCGCGTCGATGACGTCATCAATGTGTCGGGCCATCGCATGGGCACGGCGGAAGTTGAAAGCGCGCTGGTCGCCCATCCGAAAGTGTCGGAAGCCGCTGTCGTTGGCTATCCGCACGACATCAAGGGGCAGGGCATTTACGCCTATGTGACTTTGATGAGCGGCGAACAGCCTTCCGAAGAGCTCCGCAAGGAACTCGTCAATTGGGTGCGCAAGGAAATCGGTCCGATCGCCTCGCCCGACGTCATTCAATGGGCACCCGGCCTGCCGAAAACGCGTTCTGGCAAAATCATGCGCCGCATCCTGCGCAAGATCGCCGAAAACGAATTCGGCGCATTGGGCGATACTTCGACGCTCGCCGACCCAAGTGTTGTGGACGATCTCATCGCCAATCGCGGCAAGTGATCGCTGTCACAGCGTGAAAGAAACAAACCCTCGCCTTCGGGCGAGGGTTTTTTGTTTGGGGGCCCGTCATTGCGAGGAGCGTGAGCTCCGAAGCAATCCAGAGCGAGCGGCGGCTCTGGATTGCTTCGCTTCGCTCGCAATGACGGAGGCTAGCACCACCCCGCGCGCTTGCGGCCTGTATAGGCGCGTGCATAGCCTGCGCTCACCATGATCTCGGCCACATCGCGCCTGGCGCCATTCTGCTGCACGAGAACGCGTGCCAGAATGCGCTCATATTTGTCGGTTGAAATTGTATCGACGAGGACATCCCCACCGGCGAGCAATTCGGCCAAAGCGTTTGCCGCTTGATGGGCCAAATATTTTTCCTCCTCGCAGGCGCCCTTCATTTCCGGCGTGTCAATGCCGCGGATGCGCAAGGGTGCGCGCACGATCTCGCCCGAGCGCAAGGTCACAAAGACATGGAACGTGTCGCCATCAACGACATGCGAGACACGCACGGGCGTGGGTGAGGGCAGGCTGGCCAGAGCAAGGGCCGCTTCGCTGCGCAGGCGCCCGCCCGTCGGGCGCTGCACCACATAGGCGCAGGCCGCCAGCAGCGCCGCGAGAGCGAGCACAAGAGTGAAGGAGGAGCCGCGCTTGAAGATCAAGAAGGAAGGCCGTTCATCAGAAGTCGCTCGTCAATCCTTTGATTTCCCAATCGCCATAGCGGACCGGATCGAGACCGCCGCGGCCATCGATCTCTTTTGCCCGCTCCTGCGCCTCGGCCGCCGCCCGCTGGCGGCGCTCTTCGGCCTCGGCCAGCGCGCGCTGGGCGGCCGGGGAGAGAATTTTTTTCCCTGTCTCGACGGGGGCTTGGCTTGGCGTTTCGTCGTTCATATCCGCTTTTCCTGCCGCGCCGCTTGAAGCGGGGCTTGTATCATCCCCACATATAGGTCGCGGCTCTGGCCTTTGGCCAGTCCCGGCTGGGTTGGTTGGCCTGTTCGCTCTCATTTAGCTCTCATTTAGGTCTCTTGGGGTGGGTCCATGAATTTCATGCGTACAGCCGTCCTTCTGGCGGCCATGACCGCGCTTTTCCTGCTGGTCGGCGGGGCGCTGGGCGGCCAGACGGGCATGATGATGGCGCTGGTCTTCGCGATGGCGACGAATCTTTTCGCCTGGTGGAATTCCGGCCGCATGGCTTTGGCGGCCAATGGCGCGCAGGAGGTCGACGAGGCCCAGGCGCCCGAACTTTTTCGCATGGTTCGCGATCTTTCGGCCCGTGCGCAAATTCCCATGCCGCGCGTCTATGTCATCGAGAGCGATCAGCCCAATGCTTTTGCCACCGGGCGCAATCCAGAAAATGGCGCGGTTGCCCTGCATACCGGCTTGATGCGCATGCTGACGCGCGAGGAACTCGCCGGCGTCATCGCCCACGAACTCGCCCATATCAAATATCGCGACACGCTGACCATGACGATCAGCGCGACGCTGGCCGGCGCCATTTCCTCGATTGCGCAATGGGGCATGTTTTTCGGCGGCCGCCGCGACAATGGACTTGGCGTGATCGGCGCTTTGGCACTGGCTATTCTTGCGCCGCTGGCCGCGATGATCGTGCAAATGGCCGTCAGTCGTTCGCGCGAATATGTGGCCGATCGCTCGGGCGCAGAAATCTGCGGCAATCCGCTTTGGCTCGCCAGCGCGCTGGCCAAAATATCGCGCGGTGCGCAGGCCGTTCTCAACGAGCGTGCGGAGGCCAATCCGGCCATGGCGCATTTGTTCATCGTCAATCCCTTGTCGGGGCGCGGCGTCGACAATCTGTTCTCGACCCATCCCACTGTCGAAAACCGCATTGCCGCGCTTGAGGAATTGGCGCGCGCCATGAATGTTCCGACGATCTCCGGCTGGACGCCTTTTTCCGAAGATGTTCATGCGCCCGCTTATCCTGCACGCTCGGCCTGGGGGCGTGCGCGCCCCCATTATGGCGGTGGATCTCCCGGCGGGGCCTCGCCATGGCGTCCGAACAAGGATCGTGCTAACCGCGAGGGACGGCGCGGCCCTTGGGGTTAAGCGCATCCTGGAGATGATGAGATGAAAAGCGCCGCCCGGCGAATGTGTTTTGCATGGTGAAGCCAGCGCGTCCCGGTCGTCCATCCGGTTTCAATCGCAGGGTCGAGCCGGCGCCTGAAATGGTCCCCGGCCTTGCCGTTCGTCTGGCTGCCGCTGCCATTCTGGCTGAGGTCGCAGGCAAGGGTCAGGGTCTGGATGAGCGTTTCGCGCCGGGCGCGGGACCGGAAATTCTCGGCACGCTGGATGTTCGCGACCGCGCACTTGTGCGCTCCATCGTTCTTGCGAGCCTGCGCCATCTGGGTAGTTTGCGCCTGGCTCTGGCGGCAACGCTCGACAAGGGACTGCCGAAAAAAGCCGAATCGCTCGAATGGATTTTGCTCATCGGTGCGGCGCAAATATTGTTCATGGACGTGCCCGATCATGCGACCGTCGATCTGGCGGTCCGGGCCGTGCGCCATCAGCCGCGCACCGCGGCTTTTGCCGGCCTCGTCAATGCCGTGCTGCGCAATGTTGCGCGCCGTCGCGACGAATTTTTGAGCTTTTCCGATCCTTTTGCCGACACGCCGCAATGGCTCGCCATGCGCTGGCGCAAGGCCTATGGCGAGGAACGCGCTGCTGCCATTGCGCGCGCCCATGCCTGCGAGCCGACGCTCGATCTCACCTTGAAGCCGGATGCCGATCCGGCGCTCGTGCCGCAAGGCCTCCTTCTGCCCACTGGTTCTCTGCGGCTGGAGAGCCATGCGCCGGTCGAAGAATTGGCGGGCTATGGGCAGGGTAAATGGTGGGTGCAGGATGCTGCAGCCGCCCTTCCTGCGCGCCTGCTTGCCGTTGGGCCGGGTGAGCGGGTCGCCGATATTTGTGCCGCACCCGGTGGCAAGACAGCGCAATTGGCAGCAGCCGGTGCGCAGGTGATCGCCGTCGATCGTTCGGCCGAGCGGTTAAAACGTCTGGCCGCCAATCTCGAGAGGCTCGGTCTTCAGGCAGAGATTCGCGTCGGCGATGCCATGGCTTTCGAGGCGCCGCCGTTCGATGCCATTTTGCTCGATGCGCCCTGTTCGGCCACCGGCACGATCCGCCGCCATCCCGAAGTCGCCTGGGTGAAAAAGGCTGGCGATATTGCAGCACTGGCGGCCATTCAGTCGAAAATGCTCGATCGTGCAGCCGGGCTTTTGAAGCCTGGCGGCCGGCTCGTCTATTGCACCTGTTCGCTCGAGCCCGAGGAAGGCGAGATGCAGATCGCTGCTCTCTTGCGTCGCAATCCCGATCTGGAGCGCCTGCCGATCCGGCCCGAAGAAATAGGCGGATTGACGGATATGATCACGCCCGAGGGCGATCTGCGGACATTGCCCTGCCATTTGCCGCATGAAGAGCCGCGCTTTGCCGGTCTCGACGGCTTCTTCGCGGCCCGGCTCATCTCCCGCCGGACGTAAGAAAATTTAAGATTTTCAATGAGTCGTTAAGCAAATCTCCGCCTAATGCGAAATCATCTTGCTGCGCATCTCAGGCGATGCGCAGCAGACCTGTTGTGGATCATGCGGAGGATCATTTTGGCATCGTCGACGGCCGCCGAAAAAATGCGGCTCACGCGCCTTGTTGCCGGGCGCGGGGCGATGGTGCTGTGGCGTGCTTTGCGCTGGCCTTTGCGTCCCCTCGCCTTGTTTGGCGTCTCTGCGCCGGAGCGTCTGCTCATCGCGCCGCAGGATATTCGCACAACTGATCCAACCATCGCCGCCGATATTTATTCCGGCTATTTCGTTTTTGCCGGCAAGGCGGTGAATACGCATGGCGCATCGCCGTTTGAAATCGACCCGCCCTCCGAGGCGTGGCTTGCGGCGCTGACGGGTTTTTCATGGTTGCGCCATTTGCGTGCCGCCGAGACCGCATTGGCGCGCGCCAATGCGCGCGTCTTGATTGAAGATTGGTTGAATCTGCGCGGCTCGCCTTCCGATTGCATTGATTGGCGTCCCGATGTTGCGGCGCGCCGGCTTTTGTCATGGCTGTCGCAATCGCCACTCATTCTGGAAGGCGCGGATCGCAATTTTTATCGGCGCTTCATGCGTGCGCTGGGCCTGCATGCCAAATATCTGCAGCGCCATCTGGCCGAAGGGCTCGATGGCGAATCGCGCCTGTTTGCCGCTCTCGCTCTGGCCGAGCTCGGCTTGTGCGCGCAGGGCCTGCCCAAACTTGCCAAGCGCGGCTCGCGCCTTTTGGGCGATGAATTGAAAGCGCAAATCCTGCCAGATGGCGGGCATATTTCGCGCAATCCGCAAGTGCTGGTCGATCTCCTGCTGGATCTTCTGCCCTTGCGTCAGGCCTATGCGGCGCGCGGGACGCAGGCGCCGCAAATGTTGCTGAATGCGATCGATCGCATGATGCCCATGCTGCGCCTCTTCCGTCATGGCGACGGAGCGATTGCTTTGTTCAATGGCATGAGCGCGACGGCGGCCCATAATGTGGCGACCGTTTTTGCCTATGACGATGCGCGCGCGCAGGCCCTGAGCGAAGCGCCCCATTCCGGCTATCAACGGCTGCAAGGCGATGAAACAATTCTTATCGTCGATTGCGGTCCCCCACCTTTCGGGCCGGATTCGCGCGAGGCCCATGCGGGCACGCTCTCCTTTGAAATGTCGAGCGCCGCGCAGCGCATGATTGTCAATTGCGGCGTGCCGGCCAATCCCAGGCCTGGCATGCGCGAGGCAGCGCGCAGCACGGCGGCTCATTCCACGTTGATTGTCAGCGATGTCTCTTCCTGCCGTTTTGCCACGGGCGCCGGCCTCGATCGCTGGGTCGCGGGCCAGATTCTCGCCGGGCCGGAAAAAGTCGAGAGCCGTCGTGCCGAAGATGCGCATGCGCTCGAAATTGTCGCCGCCCATGATGGTTATGACCAGCGCTTTGCCCTTGTGCACGAGCGCCGCCTGACGCTTTCCTCCGACGGCCTGCGACTGGAGGGCGAGGATCGCCTGATCCAGACGGGTCGGCGCGTGCCGGGCGACGGACAGGCCGATTTTGTCCTGCGCTTTCATCTCCACCCCAATGTGCGGGCCGAATTGGCTCCCGGCAGCCATGGCCTGCGGCTCATTCTGGCGGACGGGCAGGAATGGCTGTTTCGCGCCAGCGGCCTGACCGTGAATATTGAAGAAAGCATTTTCCTCGGTGGGCGCGAGGGCCCACGCAATACCAGCCAGATCGTCATCCCGGCCCGCGTGCGCGACAATCCCTCCATTGTCTGGACGATGGAAAGACTGGGATAAGGATGGGCCTGGGGCCGAAAGCCGGCCTTTCCCCCTCCCGCGTCCCGTGCTAATCGCCCCGCATCTTCAATTTTGCGGGATCGATTCATGCCCACCCATCTGCGTCGCGTCACGCGCGCCCTGCTTTCCGTTTCCGACAAGACCGGGCTGATTGATTTTGCGCGGGCTTTGTCCGCCCTTGGCATCGAGCTGGTCTCGACGGGGGGCACGCGCAAGGCTTTGGCCGATGCCGGGTTGGCGGTGAAGGATGTGGCCGATCTCACCGGTTTTCCGGAAATGATGGATGGCCGGGTGAAGACGCTGCATCCGCGCGTCCATGGCGGGCTGCTCGCCATCCGCGGAAATCCCGAACATGAGGCGGCCATGCTCGCCCATTCGATCCCTGCCATCGATCTGCTTGTGGTCAATCTTTATCCCTTCGAGGCGACCGTCGCGAAGGGTGCCGATTACGACGATTGCATCGAGAATATCGACATTGGCGGCCCGGCGATGATCCGTGCGGCGGCGAAGAACCATGGCGACGTCGCCGTTGTGGTCGATGTGGAAGATTATCAGCGCGTGCTGCATGGGCTGCAGGAAAACAATGGCGCGACAACGATGACGCTTCGCCGCGCGTTGGCGCAAAAAGCCTATGCGCGCACCGCCGCTTATGATGCAGCCATTTCCAACTGGTTTGCAGCGGAGCTTGGCGAAGATGCGCCCGATTATCGCGCCATTGGCGGACGCCTCGCCGAAAAAATGCGCTATGGCGAAAACCCGCATCAGGCAGCGGGTTTTTATCTCACGCCCGAAAAGCGTTTCGGTGTTGCGACCGCGCGTCAGGTGCAGGGCAAGCAGCTCTCCTATAATAATGTCAACGACACCGATGCCGCCTTTGAATGCGTGGCGGAATTCGATCCTGCGCGCACGGCGGCTGTCGCCATTATCAAACATGCCAACCCTTGCGGCGTGGCGGAAGGTGCCTCGCTGATCGAGGCTTATGAAATGGCTTTGCGTTGCGATCCCGTCTCGGCCTTTGGCGGCATTGTGGCGCTCAACCGCAAGCTCGATGCGCAGGCGGCGTCCGAGATTGTGAAAATTTTCACCGAAGTCATTATCGCGCCCGATGCCGATGAAGATGCCATTGCGTTGATTGCGGCGAAAAAGAATCTTCGTCTTCTGCTCACCGGCGGCCTGCCCGATGTGCGCGCCAAGGGCTTGACCTTCAAGACGGTCGCGGGCGGTCTTCTCGTGCAGGGCCGCGACAATGCCGTGGTCGATGATATGGATTTGCGCGTCGTCACCAAGCGCCAGCCGACAGCACAGGAATTGTCGGACATGCGCTTCGCCTTCCGCGTCGCCAAACATGTGAAGTCCAACGCCATTGTTTACGCCAAGAACGGCGCGACAGTGGGCGTTGGCGCAGGCCAGATGAGCCGTGTCGATTCCTCGCGTATTGCCGCGTGGAAAGCAGCTGAAGCCGCCAAAGCAGCCGGCTTGCCGGAGACGCTCGCCAAGGGCTCGGTGGTGGCCTCAGATGCCTTCTTCCCCTTCGCCGACGGCTTGCTCGCAGCAGCCGAAGCGGGCGCGACGGCGGTGATCCAGCCCGGCGGCTCGATGCGCGACGATGATGTGATCAAAGCAGCTGACGAGGCAGGCCTGGCCATGGTGCTGACAGGGCATCGCCACTTCCGGCATTAAGCGCACTCTCACATCGTCATTGCGAGGAGCCGAAGGCGACGAAGCAATCCATGATTCGCGCGGCGGCTCTGGATTGCTTCGCTTCGCTCGCAATGACGGGCGGTGGGAAAGACCGCGCGACCCCCACCCCTAGCCCCTCCCCTCAGGGGGGAGAGGGACGGGTTGTGCGTGTCTCTTCACCCTCCCCCTTGAGGGGAGGGCCGACTCGCCGAAGGCGAGCGGGGTGGGGGTTGTGCAACCTTTGATCGTCATTGCGAGGAGCGCAATGACGCGGAAGGATTAATTCTGCGCTGCCAATTGCGCTGCCTGATGTTCGGTGATCAGCGGGTCGATGATTTCATCCAGTGCATCGCCGGCGACCACTTTGTCGAGCTTGTAAAGCGTTAGATTGATCCGGTGATCGGTGACGCGCCCTTGCGGGAAATTATAGGTGCGGATGCGCTCCGAGCGGTCGCCTGAGCCGACCTGCGCCTTGCGATCTGCGGCGCGTTCCGAATCGAGTTTCTGGCGTTCCTCATCATAGAGACGCGAGCGCAGGAGCGAGAGCGCGCGCGCTTTGTTTTTGTGCTGCGAGCGCTCATCTTGCACAAAGACCACTGTGCCGCTGGGCATATGGGTGATGCGGATGGCGGATTCCGTCTTGTTGACATGCTGCCCGCCCGCACCTTGCGCCCGCATCGTCTCGATTTTCAGATCCGATTCATTGATGTCGATATCGACATCCTGCGCTTCGGGCAGAACAGCCACTGTTGCAGCCGATGTGTGAATGCGCCCCTGCGTTTCGGTGGCCGGCACGCGCTGTACGCGATGCACGCCTGATTCAAATTTCATCCGCGCGAAAACGCCGCGCCCTTCGACGGAAGCGATGATTTCCTTAAAACCGCCCGCCGTGCCTTCGCTGGTCGACAGAACTTCCATTTTCCAGCCATGCAGATCCGCATAGCGCGCATACATGCGAAACAGATCGCCGACAAAAAGGGCTGCCTCGTCGCCGCCGGTTCCGGCGCGCAATTCGAGAATGGCGCCATGTTCATCGGCAGCATCTTTCGGCAGAAGCGCGATGCGGATTTTCTGTTCGAGGTCGATAAGTTGCGCTTGCGCATCGCCGCGCTCTTCTTCAGCCAAGGCGCGCATGTCGGCATCGGTGGCAGCATCTGCCAGCATGGATTCGATACCGGCCAGATCCTCTGCGGCGCTGCGCCAGCTGCGGATGGCCTCGACCACGGGATCGAGCTCGGACAATTCGCGCGACAATGTGACGAATTCCTGGCCGGCAGCGCCGTCCGATAATTTGGCGCCGATTTCTTCATGGCGGCGCAGGATGAGATCGAGCTTGTCTTGAGGCAGCATGTTTTGGCTTTGTCCGCTGTGGCATCATCTGGAAACGTTGCAGGCAACGTCACTAGAGCGGCACACCCTTGGCTTCGGCAAAAGCGCGCAATTCCTGGCGGAGCGAACTGACGCCCGTTTTTTGCGCCAGCAGATCCGCCACAAAGGCTGCGATTTCGCCGGCATCGAGCGACAGAAGCATGGCTTTCACCGGGCCAATCGAGGCCGGCGACATGGACAGGCCGCGATAGCCGATGCCGATCAGCGCCATGGCCTCAAGCGGGCGCCCGCCGATCTCGCCGCATAAAGTCACATGCGTGCCATGCGCTGCGCCTTTTTCAGCAATCATGCGCAAGGCGCGCAAAACCGCCGGGGCGAGCGGATCGAAACGATCGGCAACGCGGCGATTGTCGCGATCGGCAGCGAAAAGATATTGCACGAGATCGTTCGAGCCCACCGAGACGAAATCGACGCGCGGCAATATTTCATCGAGCGACCAGAGCACCGAGGGCACTTCGATCATAATGCCGAGCTTGAGGTCGGCGGGAAGCTCATAGCCATGCCGCGCCAGATGCGCGATCTCGCGCTCGACGAGAATTTTGGCTGCATCGAATTCAGCGCAGGTCGCCACCATTGGAAACATGATCCGCAATTCGCGTTTCGCGCCCGCTTTCAGCATGGCGCGTAATTGCGTGCGCAGCAAAGCCGGGCGATCGAGGCCGATGCGGATGGCGCGCCAGCCCAGTGCGGGATTTTCTTCTTCCAGCAACGACATATAGGGAAGAATTTTGTCGCCGCCGATATCAAGCGTGCGGAAGGTGACGGGCACATCCGGCACGGCATCCATCACGCTTTTGTAGAGCTGATATTGCTGCTCCATGCGCGGGAATTGCGCCGCCAGCATGAACTGCAATTCAGTGCGGAACAGGCCGATGGATTGCGCGCGGGTCTCGCTGACATGCGGCAGATCGATGAGCAGGCCGGCATTCATATGCAGGCCAATCGACACGCCGTCTCTGGTGATGGCGGGCACATCGCGCAGCTTGTGATATTGCTCCTGACGCTTGGCGCGCAGCCTGGCCTTTTCCGCATAGGCGGCTTCGACATCGGCTTGCGGGCGCAATTGCACGTCGCCGGTCGAGCCATCCAGAATGATGGCGTCATTGGGCTCGACCAGATCGACAATATTGGCGACATCGCCGACCATGGGAATGCCGAGCGCGCGCGCGACAATGGCGACATGGCTCGAGGCGCCGCCTTCTTCCAGAATGAGCCCGCGCAATTTGCGCCGGTCATAATCCAGGAGCGCCGCCGGCCCCATGGTGCGCGCGACAATGATCGAATTGTCCGGCATCTGGTCTTGCGCGACGATGAAACTCTCGCCGGTCAGTTCATGCAGCAGCCGGTTGGCGAGATCGTCGAGATCGTGCAGGCGCTCGCGCAAATAGGGATCTGTGCGGCGCTGCAATTTGGCGCGCGCATCGTTTTGCACGCGTTCGACGGCGGCTTCTGCCGTGAGCCCCGAGGCAATGGCCTCGCGCAGGCGGCGCAGCCAGCCCCTGTCATTGGCGAACATGCGGAATGTTTCCAGCACTTCGACATGCTCGCCCGGACCCGCATCGCTGCGGTCGATCAGGCTGTCGATGGTGAGGCGCACTTTTTCCAGCGCTGCTTCGAGCCGCGCCTCTTCGCGTGCCGGATCTTCGGAAATGATCTGCTTGATCGTGACGCGCGGCTCATGCAGCACGACATGGCCAAGGCCCACGCCCTCCGAAACCGGAAATCCTTTCAGCGCCAGTGAGCGGCGAATGGCAATATCGTTGCCCGGCCGCACGATCGAGCGCAATTCGCCGCTGGCGATCATCTCGGCCAAGAGCATGGCGATGGTTTCGAGCGCCTCGATCTCTTCTTCCGAATAGGTGCGCCGCGCTTTGTTCTGGACGACGACGACACCCAGCGTATTGCCGCCGCGCAAAACCGGCACGCCGAGGAAGGAATGATAGATTTCTTCGCCCGTCTCCGGCTTGTAGGAGAAGGCGGGATGGGCCTGCGCATCCGACAAAGCCAGCGGCTCGGCGGTTTCGGCGATCAGACCGACAAGGCCCTCGCCCGAGCGCATGGTGGTGAGATGGACCGCTTCGCGCTTGAGGCCTTCGGTGGCGAACAATTCCAATCGCCCGTCATCGCGCAGCACATAGACCGAGCAGACTTCGGCCACCATATTGGAGGCGATATGGACGACGATCTTGTCGAGGCGCGCCTGTGCGCTGACCGGCTCCGCCATGGCCTCGCGGAGCCGGCGCAGCAGCAGACGGGGTCCCCCGAGAGCGCTTCGCATCGTCCTGTCCTGTCCGGCCTGGTAGCCCGTGTGCGGCAGGGGCCGCCCGGCCCAACCTCTCAACCTCGTATACGAATGCAAGGTCCAGACCGCAAGCACTGGCGGGGGTCTTTGCCTGCGAAGGGGGCAAGTCCTCCTGTTCTTAGGGCAAAAGGGTCCAAATCGGCACAAAAAACCCCGCCGTGTGCCCACGGCGGGGTGAAAAAAGGGGCAGGAGCGCCTGTTCTCAGGCCTTGTCGAGACCGTAGAGCGTATGGAGCGTACGCACCGCCAGTTCGGAAAATTCCGCATCGATCAGCACCGAGAATTTGATCTCGGAGGTGGTGATGGCGCGGATATTGATGCCCTTGTCGGAGAGCGCCTTGAAGGCGCGCGCCGCGACACCCGCATGGGAGCGCATGCCAATGCCGATGGCCGAGACCTTGACCACATCTGTGGCCCCGGCCATGGCCTTGTAGCCAATGGCGCCCTTGCGCTCCTCCAGAATGTTTCTGGCCCGCTCGTAATCGGCGGTGGGCACGGTGAAGGTGAGATCCGTGGTCTTGGCATCGTCGGACACGACCTGGATGATCATGTCGACATTGATATTGGCTTCCGCCAGCGGCACGAAAATGGCCGCTGCGACGCCCGGCTTGTCGGCGACGTCGCGAAGCGTGATCTGCGCCTCGTCCTTGGAATAGGCGATGCCTGTGACGACCTGCTGTTCCACAATATCCTCCTCGTCGCAGATGAGCGTGCCGGGCTTCGGATCGGAGGGATCGTCGAAGGACGAGCGCACGAATGTTTTGACTTTATGAACCATGGCCAGTTCGACCGAGCGCACCTGCAGCACTTTCGAGCCGAGCGAGGCCATTTCCAGCATTTCCTCGAAGACGACGCGGTCGAGCCGCTTGGCCTTCGGCACGATGCGCGGATCGGTCGTATAGACCCCGTCCACATCGGTATAAATGTCGCAGCGGTCGGCCTTGATGGCGGCCGCAATGGCCACAGCCGACGTATCCGAGCCGCCACGCCCGAGCGTGGTCAGGCGGCCGCTGTCCTTGTGAATGCCCTGGAAACCGGCGATCACCGCCACTTCGCCACGGGCAAAACCCTCTTCCAGCCCCTTGGGGTCGATCCCCTCAATGCGGGCCGAGCCATGGGCATCGGAGGTCAGGATCGGGATCTGCCAGCCCTGCCAGGAGCGGGCGGGAATGCCCATATCCTGCAAAACAATGGAGAGCAGGCCCGAAGTGACCTGTTCGCCCGACGCCACCACGGCATCATATTCGCGCGTGTCATAGAGGGTTGCGCCCTCTTTGCACCAGGCGACGAGCTCATTGGTCTTGCCCGACATGGCGGAGACGACCACGGCGACCTTATGGCCGGCCGCGACTTCGCGCTGGACATGGCGGGCGACATTTTTGATGCGCTCGATATTGGCGACGGACGTGCCGCCGAATTTCATGACGAGACGGGACATGGGGCCGGCTTCTTGGAATGGGCGCGGACGGGTGCGCGGGCGTTTCGCCGCTCGCCCCCGGGCCGCAGGGCGCGTATAGATGACGGCGGTCTTCCGCCAAGTCAATCCGGGGCGCGAGGGCGCGGGTTTGGGCGAGATTGGGGTCAGTGGAATGTCAGAGGGCGCACGCGGTTTCAGGAGCACGGTGGACGAGGCCGATGTCGCCCGATTCGACAGGCTGGGCGCCGAATGGTGGTCCGAAAAAGGCTCCATGCGCCCGCTGCACAAACTCAACCCCGTGCGCGTCGCCTATATCCGCGACCATATCTGCCAGCATTTTGCCGATGCCAGCGGCCACCCGCGCGACCCGCGCAAAATCCGCCCGCTCGCAGGCCTCAGCCTGCTCGATATCGGCTGCGGCGGCGGCCTGCTCACCGAGCCGCTGACGCGGCTGGGCGCAGATGTCACCGGCATCGATCCCGCCCCCAACAATATTGGCATTGCCAAATGGCACGCCGCCGAAAGCGACCTCGACATCGCCTATCGCGACACCACAGCCGAAGAACTCGCCGCCGAGGGCGCGCAATTCAACGTCGTCACCGTCATGGAAGTGGTGGAGCATGTCACCGACGTGCAGGCCTTCGTGAAAACCTGCGCCGGATTGGTGAAGCCCGATGGCCTGCTCTTCATGGCAACCCTCAACCGCACGTTGAAAAGTTTCGCGCTCGCGATTGTAGGCGCCGAATATGTTTTGCGCTGGGTGCCGGCAGGCACGCATCAATGGGAAAAATTTGTCACGCCCGCGGAGTTGGAAGAGGCGATGCGTGGCGGTGGGGCGGAGATGTTTGATATTGCAGGTGTGGTTTTTAACCCGTTGCGCAATAAGTGGGGGCAGTCGCGGGATACGGATGTGAATTATATGTGTGTGGGGAGAAGAGGGTGAACTTGCTGTAAGCGAAATGGTCATATTTTAGATATTCTAAGAACGTATTTTTTTGTTTTTTGGAGCGGCCTCATGTCTTCTTCCGATTCAGTTCTCCACGAAAAAACTAAAAAAGCTCAAATTAGGCTTGATCGCGTTTTGGATCATTTACTTAATTTAATTCAGGTTCATGAAATCAATAAAGGTATTCACGATCCAAATCGCCTGCTGCCATCACTCAAATCGCAACCAGCTCTGGCCGCTTTCCGTACATTGCGGACTGGGTTCATTCAGTACGAAATGATCCGTCTTGCAGCCCTATGGGATTCAGACAATACCGATGAGTATGAAAGTGTGCCGACAGTTGCTAGCTTGGTCGAAGACCAGCAAGTAAGATCGCAGCTAATGGATATTGAAGCTTCCTTCTGGGCGCGGTCGGTTGATGAATATGCTGATGACCGCGAACTTGAGCAGCTTATATGCGATGCTGAAAACCGTTTTGCGTCTGAAAGAGCAAATCAATCAGATTTCCAATTGGGTTGCGCTTTAGACAAAATCAAAGAAATTAAAGAAAGTTCGCAGTTGGCAGCTGTGAGGAAAAACAGAAACAAGTATTTTGCTCATTCTTTGAACCAGAGCAGAGATGAAATTCGTGATGGCGCCACCCCGAAACTGAGTTTGGATGATGGTAGGTACGTTTTGGATGCCTCAGTCGAGGTCGTCCAAGCCTTGTTGTCTTCTGTAGGAAAAAATCGTTCGACTTAGAATCTGCGCACAAGGCGGCGGCATCGCGCGCGGAGGAATTTTGGGCTTGTTTTGCTTCGTAGCATCGCGAAGCGATCCAAAACGGCGCGTTTGCTCTGGATTGCCGCGTCGCCTTCGGCTCCTCGCAATGACGGCTGGCGCTTTGCGGGCTTGGGTCATCGGCCCTGTCAGGATGTGCCGCAGTCCGTCATTGCGAGCTTGCGAAGCAATCCAGAGCCTCATGCGAGGTCTTCGTAGAGATCGCGCCATGTCGGGTTCATGGTTTCGATGAGCCGCAGCTTTGACAGGCGCGGTCCGGCCTTGATTTGTTTCTCGCGGGCGATGGCCTCGTCCATGCGCTCGTAATTTTCATACCAGACCAGAATTTTGCAGCCGTACCGCCGGGTGAAGCCGCGCAAGGCGCCGGTGCGATGCTCGTGGATGCGCCGTGAGAGATCAGACGTCACGCCGGTGTAAAGCGTGCCATTGCGCTCGCTGGCCACGATGTAAACTGCCGGGGCTCTCATGCCGAAAGCCTAGCGAGGCCGGTTGGGCGCGGCTACCAATTACAGGTTGTATGTTGCTTGCATTGGCTAGGGCCGCACCTGTGGCTCTGGATTGCTTCGCTATGCTCGCAATGACGGCTGCCTTGCGTGGGTCTTCGCTTCTCTCTGTTGCTGCTTTTTCGGCGAGGGCGTAACCCCTCACCCCGGCTCGGGGCTTTGCCTCCGAGTCCGCCCTCTCCCTTTGGGAGAGGGTTATGTGCTGAGCATTGCCGCGCGCTCGTTCTCGCCCAGCATGCGATATTCTCCCGGCGCCAAATCCGTCGGCAGCGTGAGCCCGCCAATGGCTTCGCGATGCAGGGCCACCACGTGATTGCCCACGGCTGCAAACATGCGGCGGACCTGGTGGTAGCGGCCTTCCGTGATTGTCAGCACAGCTTCGCGCTCGCCCAGAATTTCGAGGCCGGCTGGCAGGCAGGGGGTTTTTTCATTGGCGAGTTGCAATGTGCCTGAGGCGAAAAGTGCGGCCTCGTCGCCGCGCAAGTGGCGGTCGAGTGTGGTGCGGTATTTTTTGGGGATTTGGGCGCGCGGTGAAATCACGCGGTGCAGAAAGTCGCCGTCATCGGTGAGCAGCAGCAGGCCCGATGTGTCTTTGTCGAGACGCCCGACGCTCGAAATCTGCGGCTCGCGGCGCTGCCAGCGTTCGGGCAGAAGGCCATAGACGAGATCGCCGGCTTCCTGATGCGAACAGGTGACGCCCAGCGGCTTGTTCATCATCAGCACAAGGCCCGGCAGCGGATCGAGCGCATCGCCATTATAGGTGAGGCGCTGCGGCAGATCGGGCGTCAGCGCAATATGCTGATCGGCCTTGCGCAAAACCTCGCCATCGAGCCGCACGCAACCGCGCCCCACCATATTCTGCATGTCGCGGCGCGAGCCATAGCCCAGATTGGCAAGCAATTTGTCGAGCCGCATCGTGTCGGGCTTTTTCATGCCAGCGCCTCGAAAATCTTAAAACCGTCGCGATCGGCCAAAACGTCGACGCGGCGGAAATGTTCTTTCAGCACGGCTTCATAGGGCAGATGGCGATTGGCCACGCAATAAAGACGCCCGCCTTTGCGCAAAAGGCCGGCAGCCGTTTTGATAAAAATCTGCCCCAGAGATTTGTCTTCCGCACCGCCATTGTGAAAGGGCGGATTCATGACGATGAAATCGAGGCCTTTCAGCGCGGGCTCATTCAGCTTGCGCAGATCGGCCTGGACAAAATGCGCGCGCGTTTCATTCACATTGCGCCTGGCGCAGGAGAGGGCGCGCGCATCCAGTTCAACCAGTGTCAGCGATGTCACAAGATCGGATGCAAGGGCTGCATGTGCGAGAATGCCAATTCCGCAGCCCAGATCAGCGCCCTTGCCGCTGAGCGCGGGCAGATGGTCGAGCAGGATCGCACTGCCGGGGTCGAGCCGGTTCCAGCTGAACACGCCGGGCTGTGTCCAGAGCCCCAGATCGTCATCGAAACGCGGCGCGCCTTCGGCAATGGCCTGCGCAATGGCTTTTTCATCGCCGCTGCTTTGCGTGATGCAAATGCGGTGATGGCGTTTTGAGCTTTCCTGAAAATGGCAGCCCAAAGCCTCAATATCGCCGGCGAGCCGCGAGCCGCCCTTGTCTTTGGGCGCCAGCACCAGCAAGGCGCTGCCCGGTTTCAGGGCGCGCAATACGAGTGCGATGGCGTAGCGGCGTTCAATCGTGCCGGGCGGGGCCAGCATGATCAGCCCGTCCAGAGATTGCGGGGCGGCATCTTCCAAAGCCTGCGCGCCGGGCACGAGCGGCGAATATTGCGTGCGGCCAGCAAGCGCACCGACAAGATCGGGCGGCGGAGCGCCATAAAGATTGGCGTAGGGGCTGGTGTCCATCAATTGCGTTCTTCGGGCAGATCCGGAATCGGCAGAACCGGAATGCCTTCTTCGAGCAATGTGCGCGCGTCTTCGAAACTGGCTTTGCCGCGGATCGAGCGAGCGGGCGTTTCGCCCTCATGCATCTTGCGCGCCTCATCGGGAAAAGCATCGCCGACATCATCCGTATTGGCGACAATCTTTTCGTGCAGCTCTTTGATCATGCCGCGCAGCTGCTGTTCGCGCTCGCCCAGCAAAGCGACGCCCTGCGGGCTGGCGGGCGGGGATGAATCGTTTGCCGCCAGGCGATCCTTGTCCTTGCGCGCGACATTGGGCGCCATGATCGCTTTCGACACTTTGGCGCTGTCGCAATGGGGGCAGGTAATAAAGCCGCGCTTCGCCTGCGCTTCAAAAGAATCGCTTGAAGGAAACCAGCTTTCGAATTCGTGGTCCGCGTCGCAGACCAGCGCATATTTGATCATTCTGTTTCAGCCCTGCAGCAGCGGGTCGAGTTTGCCCGCACGCTCCAGCGCATGCAGGTCGTCGCAGCCGCCCACATGTTTGTCGCCGATGAAAATCTGCGGCACGGTCCAGCCGCCATTGGCGCGTTTGGTCATTTCGTCCTGCTTGGCAGGATCGCCATCGACGGAAATTTCCGTGAAGGCGACATTCTTGCTCGTCAGAAGCGATTTGGCGCGGGCGCAATAGCCACAGGTCGATTTGGTATAGATGGTGACAGGTTGCATCATGGCCTCGTCTCTCTGGCGCCCTTATATGGCCTGTCACGGTCCCGCTACAACCCGGGCGAAAGTCAGCGCATCGACACGCGCCGCACCCGCCCGCAAGAGTACGCGGGCAGCGGCATTCAATGTCGCTCCCGATGTGAGCACATCGTCGATGAGAAGAATGCGCGCGCCCGCCACTTTGCCCATGGCTTTTTCCGGCACTTTGAAAGCGCCCTGCACATTTTGCGCCCGGCCCTCGCGGGTCAGCCCGACTTGCGGCGGTGTGCGCCTGATGCGGGCGAGCGCCAGCCCGTCGCAGGGCAGGCCCGCCTGTCGCGCCACAAACTGCGCCAGCAGGGCCGCCTGGTTGAAGCGCCGCCGCCAGAGCCGCAGACGGTGCAAGGGCACGGGCACGATGAGATCGGCCTCGGCGGTGAGTTCGGCCCCGGCGCGGGCCATCCAGCGGGCCATGGCGGGGGCCAGATCGAGCCGGTCGCCATATTTGAGCCGCTGGACAAGGAGGCGCGCCGGGCCTTCCTCATAGGTCGCCACAGCGCGGGCACGGGCAAAGACCGGCGGGTCGGATTGGGCGGCGGGCGAAATCAGGCCGGGGCCGAGATCCTGCCCGAAAGGCGTGCCGAGCCGCTCGCAAAAGGGCCGCTCGATAAAGGGCATTTTCACCCAGCAGCCGGGGCAGAGCGTGCCTTGCGCATCGACACCCGTGCCGCAGGCCAGACAGGCGGGCGGATAGACACGATCGACGAGCGTGGAGAGAAGCCGGCGCATGGCGTGAGCCTAGCATTTCTGGTGGTCATTGCGAGGAGGGCCGGTCTTTTCTCCCTCCCCCTTGCGGGGAGGGCGACTCGGCAAAGCCGAGCGGGGTGGGGGTCGCGCGCTCTGCATCGTCAATCCAGAGCAGTCGCCGGCTCTGGATTGCTTCCGCCCCCGCGCCGTCCCATAAAGCCTCCATGTCTTCTGTCCCCCATCTTGTCTTCGATCGCGCTTTGGCCCGTGCGCGGCTGGCGCGCGCCTATGCGCAGGGGCCGGCCGGTTTTCTGCTCGATCATGTGGCAGGCGATTTTGCCGAAAGGCTGTCGGCCGTTTTGCGGCCCTTCCCGCGCATTCTCGATCTCGGCACGCCCGGCCCGGCGCTGGCGCAAGCACTCAGCGCCCGCGCCCCCGAGCTTTTGGTGCGCGCCGCCCCTTTGGCCGATGCGCTGGGGCAGGGTCCCTGGTGCGGGCTGGCGGCGGATGAAGAGGCTCTGCCTTTTGCCCCCGGCGCTTTCGATCTGATTGTCTCAGGCCTGGCGCTGCAGGGGGTGAATGATCTGCCCGGCGCGCTGGTGCAGATCAGGCGCGCCTTGGCGGCCGATGGGCTCTTTATGGCCTGCCTGATCGGTGGCCAAAGCCTGCAGGAATTGCGCCTCGTTCTGGCCGAGGCCGAGGAAGAGCTTTTGGGCGGGGTGAGCCCGCGCGTCGCGCCTTTTGCAGATCTGCGCGACATGGGCGGCCTTTTGCAGCGGGCAGGCTTTGCTCTGCCGGTGACCGATGCCGATGTTCTGATTGTCCGCTATGCCTCGATCTTCGGTCTGCTCGCCGACCTGCGGGCCATGGGCGCGACCAATGTGCTGATGTCACGCGACCGCCGGCCTTTGCGCCGCGCCGTGCTCATGCGCGCGGCCGAAATCTACCAAGCGCGCTTTGCCGATGCGGATGGGCGCCTGCGGGCGACTTTCGAATTTGTCTGGCTGTCGGGCTGGGCGCCCCATGAGAGCCAGCAAAAACCGCTGGCGCCGGGCAGCGCCAAGGCGCGGCTGGCCGATGCGCTGGGGGCGGTGGAGCGAAAAGTGTAACGCGCGTCATTGCGATACGGCCTCTGGATCGCTTCGCTCGCAATGACGGCGCGAAACTGCTAAAGGCCCGTCCATGGACATGACATCTGCCATATTCGATCCGGCGGCCAAGCCTTCTCTCGTCGGCTATACCCGCGCGCAGCTCTCCGATGCGCTGGGTGCTGTCGGCGTGCCCGAGCGCGAGCGGCGCATGCGGGTTGGCCAGCTCTGGCACTGGATCTATTTCCACGGCGCGACGTCTTTCGACGCCATGCTGAATGTGTCGAAAGTGCTGCGCGCCAAACTGGCTGAACATTTTACGCTGGCGCGCCCGCAAGTGGTTGCTGCGCAATTGTCGCAGGATGGCACGCGCAAATGGCTCATCCGCATGCCCCCTGTCGATGCGAAGGACAAGGGCGCGGAAATCGAATGCGTCTATATTCCCGAGAGCGACCGCGGCACGCTTTGCATTTCGAGTCAGGTCGGCTGCACGCTCACCTGCACTTTCTGTCACACGGGCACGCAGAAACTCGTGCGCAATCTGTCTGCGCAGGAAATCGTGCAGCAGCTTGTCGTGGCGCGCGACATGCTGGGCGATTTCCCCGGCCAGACGCGCCCCGACGATGATGGGCTCATTCCTTCGGGCGAGGGCGTGCGGCCCGTCTCCAATATTGTCTTCATGGGCATGGGCGAGCCGCTCTATAATTTCGACGATGTGACAGATGCCATTGGCGTGCTCACCGATGGCGATGGCCTGTCGCTCTCCAAGCGGCGCATCACTGTATCGACATCGGGCGTCGTGCCGCAGATTGCGCCCTTGGGCGATGCTGCCGGCACAATGCTCGCCATTTCACTGCATGCAACCAATGACGAGCTGCGCAACAAGCTTGTTCCGCTGAATAAAAAATATCCGATTGCCGACCTGCTCGAGGCCTGCCGCAATTATCCGGGTCTGTCGAATGCGCGGCGCATTACCTTTGAATATGTGATGCTGAAAGGCGTGAATGATTCACCCGCCGAAGCGCGCCAGCTGGTGCGTCTGCTGAAAGGCATTCCGGCAAAGATCAATCTCATCCCGTTCAATCCCTGGCCCGGCACGCAATATGAATGTTCCGATTGGGAGACGATCGAGACATTTTCCGACATTGTCTTCAATGCCGGTTATGCGAGCCCCGTGCGCACACCGCGCGGGCGCGATATTCTGGCGGCCTGCGGACAATTGAAGAGCGAGACCGAAAAGCTGCGCGCCCGTGCGCGTCTGGCGCTCGACGACGAGGCTTAGGCCTTCGCGCGCGCGCCAAAAATTGCCAGCGCGCTCATGGCGGCCGAGATGACGGCATTCCATCCCGCCAGCGACAGGCCAAGAATGCGCAGCGCCACTTCATCGCAGCGCACGATCTGTACATTCTGCAATTGCTTCATGAAATCATCCATGCTGCCGACGCTGGCAGCAGATCCCGTGCAGCCGGTGGGGCCAGGCCAAAAACCCCATTCGACGCCCGCATGATAGGCGCCGAAAACAGCGCTGCCGAGAAAGATTGCAGCGGCCAGCCATAAGCCCGCGCGTGCAGCGCCCATGCCGCGCAAGGCTGCAAGCCAAGTGAGTCCTGCAAGCGGCACGCCGATATAATAGGCCCAGCGCTGTTTCAGGCACAGGTCGCAAGGCAAATAGCCAAAGCTTTCGAAAATCCAGGCGCCGGCAATCGTCGCAAAAGCGACGATGAGCAGAATGAGCGCTGTATCTGCGGGCGTCAGTTTGCGCATCAGAACATTTTCCCGGCCAGCCAGAAGCCGCCGACAATAAAGGCGAGGACAAGCAGGATGAAGGTGGTGAAATGTTTCTCAAGCAGGATTTTGATCGGCCCGCCGAATTGATGGAGCAGGCCCGCCAGCAGAAAGAAGCGTGCGCCGCGCGTGATGAACGACAGCAGCACGAACATGGCGAAATGATATTCCAGCAGGCCCGAGACAATGGTCACGAGCTTGTAGGGAATGGGCGTCACGCCTTTGACGAGAATGAACAGCCAGCCCCATTCCGCATAACCGGCGCGCACGGCATCCATGCGCGCGCCATAGCCATAAAGATTGATCAGCCATTGGCCGACGCTATCCCAGAGAAACCAGCCGATCCCATAGCCGACAATGCCGCCTGCCACCGAGGCCAAGGTGCAAATGCCCGCATAAAACCAGGCGCGTTCCGGGCGCGCCAAAGCCATGGGCACGAGCACAACATCAGGGGGAATGGGAAAGAAGGAGCTTTCGGCAAAGGCCACGCCGCCGAGCGCATAAGGGGCGCGCGGACTTTCAGCCAGCGAGAGGGTCCATTGGTAAAGCTTCTTGAACAAAGCGCGCGGGCTCCTGAGGTCAGGTGAGCCCTAGCACTGCAAACAGGGCGCGAGCAAGGCGATGCCTTTTCTCCCTCCCCCTTGCGGGGAGGGCCGACTCGCTGCGCAGCAGAGAGCGGGGTGGGGGTCGCGTCATCGCAGGCATTGGCGTGCTTGGATCATCGTTAGCGGCAGAGATCGCGCGACCCCCAGCCCTAACCCCTCCCCGCAAGGGGGAGGGGAAATCACGACCTCGCGTCTGCGCATCTGGATTGCTTCGCTGACGCTCGCAATGACGGCGCGAGGGTTGCGCGTTAATTCCGAATATCCTGCAAAAACCATTCGGTCGGAATCTCATGTCCAAGGCCTGCCTTTTTGGCCAGCTCATAGACGCGTCCTGCAACCGCATAGAATTGCGCGCCTTGCAGATTGCCGCGCTCCGAATAAGTGATCTGATCGTCCGATGTGCGGCCCTTCGCTTTGCCTGCGACGAGATCGGCGAGCGTGATGCGCTTTTCTGGAATCGTCACGCCATGGGCGCGCTTGCCTTTGCGGCCATCGCCGAATTTATCGGCATTGGGGCGTGCTTCCCAGGCGATATATTCATCGTCCAGCGCAAGTTCCGGGCGGCTGCGCGGGGCAGGCGCATCGCCGAAACGCAGATAGACATCGACGCGCTCGAGCGAACGTTTGTCGGGCACGCCGCTGCCGCCAATATTGACGATGTGAGAACCGGGCTCGAGCAGTTCGCCATTGAGCACGGGAATGGCGGAATCGGTGAGGCCGGCCACAATATGCGCGCCGCGATAAATCTGTTCTGGGGCGTCGCAGACTTTCACTTCAATGCCATATTGCGCGCGGATTTCATCGGCAAAGGCTTCGCGGTTTTTCTTTGTCGGCGAGAAGACCTGCACCTTTTTGATATTTCGCACAGCGGTGAAAGCCTGCATATGCGTGCGCGCCATGCCGCCCGAGCCCAGAATGCCGACGACTTCGGCATCCTTGCGCGCCATATATTTCACGCCAATGCCGCCATCGCCGCCCACCCGCATATGCTGCAAATGCCCGTCGTTGATGAGCGCCAGCGGTTCGGCATTTTCAATCGAGGTCAGAAGGATGAGCCCGCAGAACAGGCCGGGCTTGACGCAATATTTTTCCTGCGTGATCGCGCCATTATATTCCGTCTCATAGACAATGTCGGATTTCATCCGGATGGCGAAATAGCCGCCCGTCGATCCGCCCTCCATCGTGCCCCATTGGTAATTTTTGGTCGGGTCGGAAGTCGGGATGCGAATGTCGATGCGCGGCCGGCAGACCGCCTCGCCCTTGGCGAGATTGAGATAGGAGGTCTCCAGCGCGCCAATTGTATCGCGCATGGTGAGGACTTGATGGACGGCTTCATTATTGATGATGAGTGTCATAGGTCTTCGCTTCCCCGCCTTGCTTTTTGCGTGATGATAGGCCGCCTGAGCCGTCATTGCGAGCGGAGCGAAGCAATCCAGAGGCCTCAAGTGGGGCCTCTGGATTGCCGTGTCGGCCCTTTGGGCCTCCTCGCAATGAGGAGACCGCTGGGGGAGGGGTAGGCTCGCCACCCGTTCCGCCCGAAATGGGCAAGCAGGTCAGGCCGCGCCGTGTCCCGTTGACTCCCGATACCCCGCCCCCTATAGAACGCCCTCGCTTCGGCGCGCGGTCTTTTCAGGCCGCGTTTTTCGTTTGGCTTTTGGTCCCCGGGTCTTCCGGGGCGGCGAAACGGGGTCCGGGGCGAATTCGCTGGTTTGCAAATCTGCAAAGAAGCCGGCCGTCACGGGGGCTAACCCTCGGGCAGAGCCGGAGTTGAACACGAGGATAAAACGATGTTCGCAGTCATCAAAACCGGCGGCAAACAGTATAAGGTTGCCGCCGAAGACAAGATTACCGTCATGACGCTCGCCGGAAATCCGGGCGACAAAGTGACGTTCGATGAAGTGCTGATGCTGGTCGATGGCGAGACGATGAATGTCGGCGCGCCGACCGTCGCCGGTGCCAAGGTGAGCGCCGAGATCGTCGCCCAGGAGCGCGGCGACAAGGTCATCGCTTTCAAAAAGCGTCGCCGCAAGAATTCGAAGCGCAAGCGCGGTCACCGTCAGGATCTGACCATCGTGCGCATTACCGGCATCGCGGCGAACTGATCGCGCGGAACGGTATCGAAACGGGGCTTTTTCTGGTAAACAGCCCCTGACAGTTTTCATTCGACCCGCGGAACATTCCCAAGGGTCTTGAGGTTCGGAGCAAGACAATGGCTCACAAAAAGGCAGGCGGTTCTTCCCGCAACGGCCGCGATTCTGACGGCCGCCGTCTCGGCGTGAAAAAATTCGGCGGCGAGTCCGTGATCGGCGGCAACATTATCGTTCGCCAACGCGGCACGAAATGGCACCCCGGCACCAATGTCGGCATGGGCGTCGATCACACGCTCTTTGCCCTCACCGACGGCAAGGTGCATTTCGTGAAAAAAGCCAACGGCCGAGCTTATGTATCGGTCGTACCGATGGCCGAGGCCGCAGAATAAGGTGGTGGTTTGACGAAGAACCTCCACCGTCTCCCACGAGACCCGGTGGACAGGTTCTTCAAAGAGCCAAAGGATCAAGGCCAAGAGGCCGAAATCCGGACCAGTCCGAAAGCCCGAAAGGGGACCAGGGGAAGCGGGAGACCGCTTCCCCTGTTTTTTCGGCGCTGCTGCGCCATTCGGACTGGAGATTGTCATGTTTCCCGATCTGACCCGAGACGATGTGTTCCGGATCGAGACCGCCCGCCTTTGGCTGCGCTGGCCGCGCGCCACAGATGTAGCGGCTTTCGCCCGCCTCGCCTCGGAACCAGACATAAGCGCGATCTCCGAATGCCTGCCGCGTCCCTTCGGGCCGCCCGAGGCTGAGGATTTCGTGATTGGCGCGCACCGGACCAATGCCGAGGGCCGCGGGATCGTGCTGGCGCTGAGCCCGCGTAACGATCCCCGCACGCTGATCGGCATGGCGGGTGTGCAGACGCGCTGCGAGGGATCGGCGGGCGCCGATCTCGTGCTCGGTTATTGGCTCGGCAAACCCTATTGGGGCAATTGCCTGATGCAGGAGGCGATCGAGGCTGTGCTCGACATGGTTTTCGTGATCACCAATGCAGCGACCATCGAAACCCCGCTCGCCGAAGGCAATCTTGCCGCCCGCAAGGTGCTGAACCGGTGCGGCTTCCCGCTGGAGAGCGGCATGCGCCATCGCGCCATCGTCACCCGGCCGGCCTGGCTTGCTGCGCGCAAGGGGGCGGTCGGCCGGATTGCCCTGCCGCAGGTGTGAGGGCCAAAGCGCCCTTCTCCCTCAAGGAGAAGGGCAATGCTCCATTGCTCCGGGCCCGCGCTTGGAATAGGGAATGAACCCATGAAATTCCTCGATCAGGCCAAAATCTACATCCGCTCCGGCGATGGCGGCGCGGGCTCCGTCTCGTTCCGGCGCGAAAAATTCATCGAATTCGGCGGGCCCGACGGCGGCGACGGCGGACGCGGCGGCGATGTCGTGGCGATCTGCGTCGATGGATTGAACACGCTGATCGACTATCGCTACCAGCAGCATTTCAAGGCGCAGACCGGCACGCATGGCATGGGGCGCAATCGCGCTGGCGCCAGAGGTTCGGATGTCGAGCTGAAAGTGCCTGTCGGCACGCAGATCTATGAAGAAGACGGTGAGACGCTGATTGCCGATATGACGGAAGTCGGCCAGCGCGTGGTTGTTGCGCGCGGCGGCAATGGCGGTTTCGGCAATCTGCATTTCACCACATCGACAAACCGCTCGCCGCGTCGCGCCAATCCCGGTCAGGTCGGCAAGGAACTGACGATCTGGCTGCGCCTGAAGCTCATTGCCGATGCCGGTCTTGTCGGATTGCCCAATGCCGGCAAGTCGACATTTCTGGCCAGCGTCTCGGCGGCAAAACCGAAGATTGCCGATTATCCTTTCACCACATTGCATCCCAATCTTGGCGTGGTGCATGTCGACGGACGCGAATTCGTCATGGCCGATATTCCCGGCCTGATTGAAGGCGCGCATGAAGGGCTTGGTCTTGGCGACAGGTTTTTGGGCCATGTCGAGCGTTGCCGCGTCTTGCTGCATCTGGTGGATGCCGGCTGCGAACATGCAGGCGAAGCCTATAAGATGATCCGCCATGAGCTTGAAGCCTATGGTCACGGGCTTGAGGAAAAGACCGAGATTGTTGCTTTGTCGAAATGCGACACGGTCGATGAAGAGGCTTTGAAAAAGCAGATCGAGCGATTGAAGCGCGCCATGCGCAGCGCCGGCCCGCCGCTCGCCGATGGCGAGAAGCGGCGCGCGCCGATCAAAGTCTCGGCTGCAACGCACGGCAATGTAACGGAGACCTTGCGCGATCTGGCGCGTGTGATCGATGATGCGCGCGCCCAAGAAGCGCCCGCAAAGGTCGATGCCTGGCAGCCTTGAAAGAACGACCGACGTGAGCGCGACACCCACTCTCTCTTCCTTCCGCCGCATCGTTGTGAAAGTCGGCTCATCCCTGCTCGTCGATCACGAGAAGGGCGCGCTGAAACATGTCTGGCTTGAGGCGCTCGCCGACGATCTTGCACAACTCCACCGCGATGGTCGCGATGTACTGGTTGTCTCCTCCGGTTCGATTGCGCTTGGTCGCACCGTTCTCAAATTGCCGAAAGGCGCGCTGCGTCTTGAAGACAGTCAGGCAGCGGCCGCTGTCGGCCAGATTGCTTTGGCGCGTACCTGGTCGGAAGTGCTGGGCGCTCGCGGTATCACGGCGGGACAGATTCTCGTCACGCTCAACGATACCGAAGAGCGCCGCCGCTATCTCAATGCGCGCGAGACGATCGGCAAATTGCTCGACTATCGCGCTGTGCCGGTGATCAACGAGAATGACACGGTGGCAACAACGGAAATCCGCTATGGCGACAATGATCGCCTGGCGGCGCGGGTTGCGACCATGGCATCCGCCGATCTGCTCGTGCTTCTCTCCGATATTGACGGGCTCTATACGGCGCCCCCGCATGAAGATCCGAAGGCGGAATTGATCCCCGTCGTGCCGCGCATTTCGGCCGAGATCGAGGCCATGGCCGGAGGCGCTGCGAGCGAAATGTCGCGCGGGGGCATGCGCACCAAAATCGAGGCCGGCAAAATCGCCACAACGGGCGGCACCCATATGGTGATCGCCGACGGGCGCGTGACCAATCCCGTCCGGCGCATTGCCGAGGGTGGGCGCTGCACATGGTTTCTGACGCCGTCCAATCCGGTGACAGCGCGCAAGAAATGGATTGCCGGTTCGCTGGAACCGCGCGGCACGGTTCATATCGATGACGGCGCGACAAAAGCACTGCTGGCCGGCGCCAGCCTGCTGCCGGCCGGCGTCGTCCGCCTTGAAGGGTCTTTTGCGCGTGGCGATTGCATCGTCATCCGCGATTCCCGCGGGGCGGAAATCGGCCGCGGGCTCGTGGCTTACGATGCACTGGAAGCCGCCCAGATCGCCGGTCGCAATTCCCGCGAGATCGAGGCCGTGCTCGGTACGCCGGGCGGGGCGGAAATGATTCATCGCGACGATATGGCGCTCAACGGCGAGTGACATGACACTTCGGCTCCAATCCTGTTAGATCGCTTCATGACCACGCCCGTTCACCTCCACGAAAACCAGGACGTGCCCGCCTTGATGCTGGCCTTGGGCCGCGCTGCGCGCCGCTCGGCGCGGGCTGTGGCGCTGGCCTCCACAGCCGTGAAAAATGAAGCCCTGCGGGCTGCTGCCGCAGCCTTGCGCGCGAGGGTGCAGGAGATTGTTGCGGCCAATGCTCTGGATATAGCGGCGGCGGAGGCTGCCGGCGTCGCCAAAGCGCAGCTCGATCGTCTCATGCTGGATGGCCAGCGTATCGAGGCCATGGCCAAGGGTCTCGACGATATTGCGGCTCTGCCTGATCCCGTCGGCCGTGTGCTCGAAACATTCGAGCGTCCCAATAGGCTGAAGATCGAACGCGTCTCGACGCCGCTCGGCGTCATTGGCGTGATCTACGAAAGCCGCCCCAATGTGACTGCCGATGCAGGCGCGCTTTGCCTCAAGGCCGGCAATGCCTGCATTTTGCGCGGCGGTTCGGATTCGCTTCATTCATCCGCGCTCATCCACGAATGTCTTGTCGCCGGTTTGCGCGCGGCCGGCCTGCCTGAAGCAGCCATTTCGCGTGTGCCGGTGAAGGATCGCGCGGCGGTTGGGGAAATGCTCAAAGGGCTCTCCGGTACGCTCGATGTCATCGTGCCGCGCGGGGGAAAAAGCCTTGTCGCGCGCGTGCAGGATGAAGCGCGCGTGCCGGTTTTCGCCCATCTTGAGGGCATTGTGCATGTCTATATCCATGCCGCAGCCGATCTCGAAAAAGCCAAGACCATTTTGCGCAATGCGAAATTGCGGCGCACCGGCATTTGCGGGGCGGCGGAAACGCTGCTCGTCGACACGTCTGTCGCGCTAACGCATCTCGCACCCTTGGTGAAAATGCTGCTCGATGAAAAATGCGAAGTGCGCGGCGATGCGCGCACACGCGCTGTCGATGCCCGCGTCGTGCCGGCGACGGAAGAAGACTGGAAACTCGAATATCTCGATTCCATCATCGCCTGCCGCGTCGTCGATGGGCTGGAGGATGCGATCGACCATATCGAGACGCATGGTTCCCATCACACCGATTGCATCGTGACGGAAGATCTTGATGCAGCCGAGCGTTTCCTCAACGAGGTCGATTCCGCCATTGTCATGCATAATGCCTCGACGCAATTTGCCGATGGCGGCGAATTCGGTTTCGGCGCGGAAATCGGCATTGCCACGGGCCGCATGCATGCACGCGGGCCGGTCGGTCTTGCCCAGCTGTGTTCCTTCAAATACCGCGTTCGCGGCAATGGGCAGACGCGTCCGTGAAGCACATGCCTCTGCGCCCGGCATTGCGCTTTGCCGATCTGCCGCGCTTGCATGCTGGCGCCCCCATGCCGGCGCATTTGCCTCCGCATGCGCCGGGCATGCGCATCGGCCTGTTTGGCGGAACATTCAATCCGCCCCATGAAGGCCATGTGCTGGTCAGCGAAATTGCGCTCAAGCAGCTGCGTCTCGATTGCATCTGGTGGATTGTCACGCCGGGCAATCCGCTGAAGGAAAATTCCGGTTTGCCGCCGCAAGCCTTGCGCATCGAGGCGGCGCGTCGGTTGGCCGACCATCCTTCTATCGACATTACGGGTTTTGAGGCCGAGATCGGTACGCGTTTTACCTATGACACGGTCGAATATCTTGCGCGCCGCTGCAAACATGTCGATTTTGTCTGGGTCATGGGTGCCGACAATCTTTCGCAATTTCATCGCTGGCAGCGCTGGCGCGATATTGCCCGGCTCACTCCGATTGCCGTGATCGATCGTCCGGGCTCGACATTGAAAGCGGTTAACAGCCGTGCGGGGCAGTTCCTGGCGCGGTACCGCCATTCCGAGAACCAGGCCTCTCTGCTGGCGGGCGGGCCGACACCGGCTTTCATCTTTCTGCACAGCAAGCGTTCGGAGGCCTCTTCCACCGAGCTGCGCAGCCGCGGGGCGGGGCTTTAGCCGCCAACTCATCTGCGCCTGCGAAAGACAGTTGAAATTCGCAGGTTTTAAGCCCACATTGAAGAAGCGCCGCGCGCCGCGTGGCCCACAGGAGAAATGGCTCTGACACCCACGGTCCAAGCCCGGGCAAAAGCTCTGCCCGATCCGGTTCGTGTTCAGGCTGAACCCGATACCGGACAGCTCGTACGCAACATCCTCAACAGCCTCGACGATGCCAAGGCGGAGGACGTTCTCTCCATCGACTTGCATGGAAAGACCTCGATCGCCGATGCAATGATCATTGCTTCGGGTCGTTCGAGTACCCATGTGTCCGCGATCGCCGATCGCGTGATCAAGGGCTGCAAGGACGCAGGCTTTCAAACGCCGCGCGTGGAGGGACTTCCCCATTGCGACTGGGTTCTCGTCGATGCAGGCGATGTGATCGTCCACCTTTTCCGTCCCGAAGTTCGCCAGTTCTATAATCTGGAGAAAATGTGGGGCGGGGATCGGTCGGCCGAGCAGAAGGATCCCCGGCGCGCCTGATACGCGCGCCGCCTCGCCTCGATGCGTCTCACCCTATCCGCCATCGGACGCCTCAAGGCCGGTCCGGAAAGAGATATTTGCGCCCGCTATATCGATCGTGCGCAGGCCGCCTGCCGCAACGTCGGTCTTGCCGGCCTCGATCTGCGCGAATGCGATGAATCGCGCGCCCGCCGACCGGAGGACCGGAAGGCTGAAGAGGCGCGCTCGCTGATGGCCCAACTTCCTGCCGGCGCGCGCCTTATTGTGCTCGATGAGCGCGGCAAATCCATTTCAAGCGAGGCTTTTGCTGCCGATCTGGCGGCGGCGCGCGATGCCGGGGCGGGCGCTTACGCTGTGCTGATCGGCGGGCCTGACGGGATCGATCCGGAGCTGCGGGCCCGCGCCTCCCTCACTCTTGCCTTCGGGGCAATGACCTGGCCGCATCAATTGGTGCGCATTATGGCTGCCGAGCAGATTTATCGCGCCATCACCATTCTCTCCGGCCATCCCTATCATCGCGTCTGATCGCCTCGTTGCGGCCTTGTTTCTGGTCCCTATGCTGGAGCCATGATTCGAAAGCGGTTCGAGATGGGCATGGGCTTGCCGCCGGTGCGGTTTGGAAGGGGCGCGCTTTTCAGCGCGGCGCTTCTGGCATCGCTATGCCCGGCTCTGGCGCAGAATGTGCCATCCGATCTGCGGGCAGGCGAGCCGCGCAGTGCCGAACGAGATGCGCGCGCCAATGAGGAGCGCCGCCGCTTGCTCGAGGCGGAAGCCGAAGCCATTCGCACCGATCGCGCCAGACTGAATGCTGCTTTGATCGAAACCAGTGCGAAAATGCGCCAGGCGCAAGGACGCATGGCCGATATTGAGCGCCGGCTCGAACTGGCGGCAGGCAGCGAGGAAGCCATTCGCAAATCGCTCGCCGCCCGGCGCGATGTGCTGGCCGATATTCTCGCCACATTGCAGCGGATGGGGCGTCGCCCGCCCCCTGCAGTTCTTGCATCTCCCGAAGATGCTTTGCGCGCCGTGCGTGCATCGATGATGCTTGGCGCCCTGCTTCCCGAATTGCGCATAGAGGCGCAGTCGCTTGCCAGCGATCTGACGGATCTCATGAATTTGCGAAAATCCATCGCACTTGAAAAAGACCGGCTCGATCGCGAAGCGCAGGTTTTTGCGCGCGATGGCGAGCGTCTGGCGACGCTGGTCGAGGCGCGGCAAAGCGCATTGCGCGAAGCCGAACAAAAGCTTGCCGAACAAAGGCAGAGATCTGCCGAATTGGCTCGGCAGTCTGGCGACGTCAAGGAATTGATTTCCCGATCCGAGAGCGAAATTGCCGCTGCGGGCCGCGCTGCAGCTGAAGCGCGCGCGGCAGAGGAAAATATGCGCAAGGCGGCAGATGCGGCACAAGCGCGCGGACAGCCGCGCGTTGCGGCTTTGCCATTCAACGATCCATCGCGTCTGGCGCCGAAAATCGCCTTTGCCGATGCGCGCGGAAGACTTCCCCTTCCGGCAGCTGGGCGGCTCCTGAAAAATTTCGGCGCGCCCGACGGTTTGGGCGCCACTGAAAAAGGCCTGTCGATCGGAACGCGTCCAAGCGCGCCGGTTTCCGCACCCGCCGATGGATGGGTGGCTTTTTCGGGCCCTTACCGTACTTACGGCCAACTCTTGATCATTAATGCGGGCGGCGGATATTATGTCGTTCTCGCGGGGATGGAGCGCATAAGCGTGGAGGTTGGGCAATTTGTCCTGGCTGGAGAGCCCGTCGCGACCATGGGGGACGGCTCGACCAGAACGGCATCTGCGGTTGCTTTGGGCGCTTCGCAGCCAATTGGCGCGTCACAGGCCCTTGGCGCTGGCCAGCCCGTTCTCTATGTTGAATTCAGAAAAGACGGGGCGGCCATAGACCCGGGCCCATGGTGGGTGAAGGCCGAGCTGGAAAAGGTTCGCGGATAATGCGCAAGCTCTCACTCGTAATGCTCGGCGCGGCTTTGGGCGCCTCGACCGTGATGATCGGCACACAGACGCGGATCTTTGCTGCCGGTCCAGCCAATGCGGCCATTTCCGAAACCTATCGGAGCCTCAATCTTTTCGGCGACGTCTTCGAGAAAATCCGTTCGGATTATGTCGAGAAGCCGAATGAGCAGAAGCTGATCGAGGCCGCTGTCTCCGGCATGCTCACATCGCTCGATCCCCATTCCAGCTATATGGATTCGAAAAGCTTCCGCGACATGCAGGTCCAGACGCGCGGCGAATTCGGCGGTCTCGGCATCGAAGTCACGCAGGAAGACGGTCTCGTCAAGGTCGTCACCCCGATCGACGATACGCCGGCAGCGCGCGCAGGCATTATGTCCGGCGATATTATTTCCGCCATCGATGGCGAAAGCGTGCAGGGCATGACCCTCAATCAGGCCGTCGACAAAATGCGCGGCCAGGTCAATACGACCGTCAAACTGACGATTTTGCGCGGCTCGGCGCGCGACAGTCAGGAAGTGGCCATTACACGCGCCGTTATCCAGATTCGTTCTGTTCGCTTCCGTCAGGAAGGCGATGACATCGGCTATATCCGCATCACGCAATTCAACGAGCAGACCTATGACGGCGTGAAGAATGCCATCAGCCGCTTCACCGCCGACATGCCGGGCGACAAGCTCCGTGGCTATGTGCTGGATTTGCGCAACAATCCCGGCGGCTTGCTCGATCAGTCGATCGCCGTGTCGAATGCTTTCCTCACCTCGGGCGAAATTGTTTCGACGCGTGGACGCAATGCGGATGAAACCCAGCGCTATAATGCGCGTCCCGGCGATCTGTCGAAGGGCAAGCCGGTGATCGTTCTCATCAACGGCGGCTCCGCATCGGCATCGGAAATCGTTGCCGGCGCTCTGCAGGACCACAAGCGCGCGACGATTGTCGGCACGCGTTCCTTCGGCAAGGGTTCTGTGCAGACGATCATTCCGCTGGGCCAGAACAATGGCGCGCTGCGCCTGACGACGGCCCGCTATTACACGCCGTCTGGTCGTTCCATCCAGGCCAAGGGCATCGATCCCGACATTCAGATTCTCCAGGACGTGCCGGATGAATTGAAAGGCAAGGACGACAGCAAGGGCGAGGCCTCGCTGCGCGGCCATCTCAAGAATGGCGAAGAGGAGAAGAGCGGCTCGCAGGCCTATGTGCCGCCAGATCCCAAGAACGACAAGCAATTGCGTGCTGCGCTCGAAATGCTGCGCGGCACCTATACAAAGGCGCAGGCCAGCGAGCCCGCGAAAGCAGGCGAAAAGGTGCCAAATTGATTTTGGATAAAAATTTCTGTGGTTTCGTAAGTATTTAGCTTTTAGACGGGCCCGGTCATCAGGCATCGTAAATACCTCTACCGGGCCCTTTGATTCGTTTTTGTAAAAGGCGTCCGGCTCTGCCGGTTTTTCAAGCCAGGTGAGATTTCATGGCAGGCGATGATCTCGATGCGCCACTCGGCTATCGGTCGGGTCGGGATGGCGATTCGTCAAACTCCACGCGCGACATTCCCTGGGGCGCTGTGGCGCTCGGCGGCATGGGCGTGATTGCCATATCGCTTGTCGCTTTCGTGGCGGTGACGGAGAGCCGCAAGGCCAGCATGACGCAGGCCATCGCCATTATCGATCCGGTTGCGCCGCGCAAGATTGCTGCGCCCGATCTGCCGCAGCAAAGCGCATCCCGCCGCGATGAGGATCAGGTGACGCAAGTGGCCCGCGCGGCGCGCGCGGCCGGATCGCAAGTGGAGGTGGAGAGCGGCGTCAGGGTGGTCCGGCGCGGTGCGCCCGACATGCCCGATGCGATGATCATCCGCGTGCCGCAAGAGGAATTGAAAACCAGTCTGGCACCCGCACCCGACGATCGTCTCATCGGTCCTGGCCCGCATGGTCCTCTGCCGCGTATCGGTCGCGACGGGTCGCGGCCTGCCGACATTTATGCGCGGCCTGTTGTCGTCAGTGCGCGCCTGCCGCAAAATGCGCCGCGCATCGCCCTTGTGATCACCGGCATGGGTATCAGCGACGAGGCAACGCAGCACGCCATGTCGGCTTTGCCTCCGGCTGTGACATTGGCTTTTGCCGCGCATGGCGAGCGCGTGCGCCAGCATGCCGAGGCAGCGCGCAACGATGGGCATGAATTGCTGCTGCAAGTGCCGATGGAAGGTTTTAATGCCGCCGCCACAGGCGTGCGCATTCTGCCCTCGCAAGCCCCGCGCGAAAAAATTGTCGATTCCCTGCATTGGCACATGAGCCGTTTCCCCGGCTATATCGGCGTGACGCATTTTCTGGGCGGCCGTTTCATGTCGGCGCAGCCCGCTCTGTCGGCAGTGCTTCAGGATATGGCGGAGCGCGGTCTGGTTTTCCTCGATGATGGTTCGATTTCGCAATCGGTTGCGCCCGCCGTTGCGACGACCACGGGGGTATCGCTGGCGCGCGCCGATATTGTTATCGATGCGCAGGTCAAACCTGAGGCCATCGATGCGGCTTTGCGAAAGCTCGAGAGCCTTGCGCGCGAGCGCGGCATGGGCATTGGCACCGCCAGCGCGCTGCCTTCCAGCGTTGACCGGGTGGCGCGCTTCGCGCAGGGTCTCGAAGCGCGTGGAATCGCACTCGTGCCCCTGTCGGCGCTCATCAATGCCCCGGCCCGCACGTCGCAGCGATAATCTCCCCGCGCGCGGGAGCAAAGAATGAGCGAGAAAAAATATCGGCCCTGCGTCGGCATTATGCTGATCAACCCTCAGGGCTTTGTCTTCGTCGGGCGTCGACGCAACAAGAATTTGCGCGAACATGTGGCGCCCGGTCACGAATGGCAGATGCCGCAAGGCGGCATTGATGAGGGCGAGGATGTCTATCAGGCCGCTTTGCGCGAATTGGCCGAGGAAACCAATGTCACGAGCACGCAGCTTTTGGCCGAGGCCGGCGAATGGTTCGCCTATGATCTGCCCGAGGACATTGCCAGAGAAGCCTGGAAGGGGCGCTATTGCGGGCAGACGCAAAAATGGTTCGCCCTGCGCTTCACAGGCTCTGACAGCGAGATCGACATTGAACATCCCGCCGGCGGCCACAAGCCCGAATTCGATGCCTGGCAATGGGTGCCCATGGCCGATCTGCCGGACCTGATCATCCCCTTCAAGCGCCCGGTCTATGAGCGCGTCACCAAGGAATTTGCCCGTTTTTCTGCGCCTGAGGCGGTGTGACCCGCTGCCGGGCCCGTGCCCGGCAGCCCACTCTTGCATGGCGGATATTTATTCCGTAAACAGCCTGCGTTGCCCCTATGGCGGAACTGGTAGACGCGTCCGACTCAAAATCGGATTCCGCAAGGAGTGCTGGTTCGATTCCGGCTAGGGGCACCATCCTTCGCCTTCTCCTTCGCCTTCGGCTTCGGATGGCCGCAGGCCATCCAAGACCAAACGGCTGGTTCCGTCGCCATTCCAATACCTCTATCTGCTTGTCCCGTTGCAGAGGGCGTGTTATTTGGCGCGCCACCACACGGCGACGGCTTCAAGGCCGATGCCGGCGACCCGGAGAGGA
>Ga0315908_10000058_pt1 | contig 88919 bp, 78 predicted proteins | sample LakEriMetagenome_12_FD_203520 | JGI IMG/M metagenome (GOLD analysis project Ga0315908, IMG submission 203520) | Freshwater fungal communities from buoy surface, Lake Erie, Ohio, United States - Buoy 4 MA124 | ecosystem: Environmental > Aquatic > Freshwater > Lake > Lake biofilm | place: USA...
TTTACTATAATAAAGTTTTACGCCATTTATATTGCCTAAATCAATTTTATTTAGTGAAATAGTTTCTTTTATATAATTGTTAAACATTCTGGTTCACTCTGTTTACTTTCACCTAACTTATATATAACCCTGATAAAATCATTTTTTGTCAGGCAAATCTCTCAAAATAGTTGGGCTTTGCCTGTGAATTATCAGGTTATATTTTTCAAATATACTCAATATTATAAATCGTCAAAAGGTGATTTTATCATTTTTATTATGCTCGTACTCACATGTGTATAAATTTCCGTTGTTTTTGAACTTCTGTGTCCAAGTAATTCTTGAATGTAGCGTAAATCTGTCCCATTTTCAAGTAAATGAGTCGCATACGAATGTCGAAGCCAATGTAAACTAACTGGTTTACCTATTTTAGCCTTTGTCAAACTTTGTTTTAATACACTCTCCAAGCTTTTTGCTGAATATTGTGTATTAGGAAATTGTCCTTCAAATAACCAAGTAATCGGCTTCCATTCTTTGTAATAGCTTCGTAATAATTCAATTAGTTTTGGGCTTATCGGTACAACTCGATCTTTTTTACCTTTTGCTTGTCTGATTAGTAGTAAATTTCGATTCGATTGGATGTCTTTTAGGGTTAAATTTAAAAGTTCTCCTCTTCTTAGTCCACACGCATAAATTAAGGAAAGCATCGCTTGATGTTTGATGTTTTTGGGTGCTTCTAAAATTGCTTTCACTTCTTCTTTGCTTAGTACATTGGGTAATTTTTTTTCTCGCCTTGGTCGGTGCAATAGCTCTACGACTATTTTTTTATTTTCAATGATTTGAAAAAACAATTTCAATGCATTTACTACTTGATTTTGATAACTGTTCGAAAGATTTTTTTGAATGATGTATTGGTTGTTAAAAACAATTAGATCATTATGGTTGATTTCTGAAATTGGTTTAGAACTAAAAAATCGTAAAAAAGTACTTACTGTTTCTTTGTATGTTTTGATAGTGGAAGGGCTATATCTTTTTGAAAGCAAATATTGATTAAATTTTTCAAGATGTAGTTTATGTTCTTCCGTTAAAGGTGATAGTACAGGGTTTTGAGTTTGTATTTGAACCTTATTAATAGGAGTTTTCATTTCCATTCCGGAATAATCCAACCAATACCTCCCGCGAAGTAGCTGAAAAAGTTCTTTTTTTAGAGCAGGGTAGTAGGGGCTTATCCAAGATTTTAGTTCACTATTCCAATGAAATCCTTGAATTTGATTTTTTAAGGTGTTTAGAAGCGTTTCATTTTCCTTGAACTTATAAACAACTTTATTTGTTTGATTATAAGTGTTTTGTGTTATGATTACCTTTTCCATTTTCCAACTTTTCTTATTTAAGTTAGTGAAAAAGTTAATTTAATGCGCTATAAAAGTTGGTTTTTTGATATAATTCTACTTAAATCAATTAACTCATTATCTTCTCAAAATCCACTTCATTCTTCGTTAGATACAACAACTTTTGAATTACCCTATCTACAACGGCATCCGGGCAAGATGCACCAGAAGTTAAGATGATCGTTGCATTATTATCTTTAATTGGAAGTGTTTTGATAGATTCTGTTTTAGTATGGATGTCAAAACAAGAAACTTCTAGATTTTCAGAAATGTTTTCTTCGGAATTAATGAAATAACATGGAAATTTAGGTTCCAATAATTCTACTAAATGGGTCGTGTTTGAACTATTATATCCGCCCACAACAATTGCAAAATCTGCTTCTTCTTCCAATAAACCGTAGGTTGCCGATTGGTTGTCGTTGGTTGCATAACAAAGCGTATCTCGTGTGTCAGCAATGTGTTGTTTGATATCGGATTCTCCGTATTTACGTATCATTGCATCACGTAATAATTCTGTGATTTCTTGAGTTTCGGTGGCTAACATCGTAGTTTGATTTACGACACCGATTTTTATAAAATCTGTTTCAGGATGAAAGTCGTTTGTGTATTTTCCTTCAAAATAGGTTAGCAGTTCTTCTGAACTAGTTTTACCCTCAATATAATCTACTATTATTTGCGCTTCTTTTAGGTTTTTAACCACCAATGCAGGTGCATTTTGTGAAGCGTGTGAAAAAGTAGCACGTGTTTCTTCGTGGTCGTGTTTTCCGTGGATGATAATTGTATGTTTGTCTTCTCCTAGTTTATCGGAACGATTCCAAACTTTTTCTACAAACGGACAAGTTGTGTTATATGACTGAACATCAACGCCAATTTCAGTAAGTTTATTTTCAATTTCAACCGTAGTGCCAAATGCTGGAATAATCACAACGTCCTCTTTCGTAATGTTTTCCCACGGAATCAATTGTTTTCCTTTCGTGTCTTGTAAAAATTCAATCCCATAACTTTGTAAATCTTCATTTACACCTGGATTGTGAATCATTTGACTCAACAGAAAAATACGTTTCCCAGGATTTTCTTGAATGGCTTTGTAAGAGATTTCGATTGCATTTTCAACACCATAGCAAAATCCAAAATGACGAGCAATTAAAAAGTCGATGGTTCCTAATGAAACTCGAGTAGGGGTAAAGTCTTTTTTACGCGGATCTTGAAGTTTGCGTTGCGCTTTAACTTTGCTAATAATTGGAGAACGGTAATAAGCAGGTATTTCGAAATTTTTCATAGTACTTTGATTATGCTTGCATTTGAATATCAACTAAATTGGCATAAATACCATTTTCAATGTTCATCAACGATTGATGGGTTCCAATCTCCGCTACTTTTCCTTTGTCTAATACATAAATTCGGTCTGCATTTTTGATTGTAGAAAGTCGATGCGCAATAACAACGGAAGTTCTTCCTTCCATTAAGGTTTCCAACGCTTCTTGTACCAATTTTTCAGATTCTGAATCCAATGCGGAAGTTGCTTCATCTAAGATTAAAATTCTCGGATTTTTTAACAAGGCTCTAGCAATGGCGATGCGTTGTTTTTGTCCTCCAGAAAGTTGGATTCCTCGGTCGCCTACTTGTGTATCAAATTTTTCAGGGAATGTATTGATGAATTCAAGTGCATTGGCTTTTTGAGCAGCAAGTTTAATTTCTTCACTTGACGCATTCGGATTTCCAAAAGCAATGTTTTCTTCGATGCTTCCTGCGAATAAAATCACCTCTTGAGGTACAATTGCAATGTGAGAACGTAAATGTTCAATTTCAATTTCTTGTGAATCTACTCCGTCAAAAAATATTTTCCCTAGCGATGGGTCGTAATACCTCAACAACAAAGAAGTAATGGTTGATTTACCTGCGCCCGATGAACCGACTAAAGCAATGGTTTCATTTTTATTCGCTTCGATGTTTATCGATTTGAGTACTTCCACATCTTTCCGTTGCGGATAGGCAAAACGAACATTTTGAAACGTGATTTTACCTGTTATTTCTGGTTTTTGTTGACCTGTTAATAATTGTTTTTCATTGTTTGTTTCAATGATATTCATAAGGTTTTCGGTTGCGCCAATTGCTTTTTGTAAGGAAGCATATAATTCAGGAATCGAACCGATGGAAGCACCCATCATAATGGTATATAAAATGAATGAGTAGAAGTTTTTAGTAGATAGTTCTGGGTTATCACCTTGCGTCATCAATAATCCTTGCCAAATAATAAATACAATAGCACCGAACAAACAAAAAACGATAAAAGAAACGAATAAACCTCTCCACAACCCTGCTTTTACGTTGAGTTTTTGAATGCGGTCGATTACCTCTTTGTATTTTCCTAATGCAAACATTTCGTTGGTAAATGATTTTACATTGGTAATACCGGTTAAGTTTTCCTCTAAAATTACATTCGAAGCAGCGGCTTCATCTTGTGCTGTTTTAGATAATTTACGAATGAATCTCCCAAAAAACACTGCAATAATTGCCATCACAGGAACCGTTGCCAACATAATGAGCGAAAGTTTCCAAGAAAGGATTGCTAAAAAGAAAATACCCCCAACTACAATGACAATTTGTCTAAAGAATTCAGCGATGGTTGTACGAAGTGTTTCTTGAATTTGGGTAATATCAGAAGAAATACGGGACGTTAATTCACCTACTTTATTTTGATTGAAAAAATCCATCGGCATGTAAATCAACTTCGAAAAAGCGTCATATCGAATGTCTCTAAGTGCGTTTTCAGTCACATTCGTAAACAATACTACTCTGAAATACGAAAACAACGCTTGAAAACCGAAAAGTAGAAACAAAGCAAAAGCAACTTCATTTACATTATCGTAGTTTATAAGACCAACTACATCGGCAGAACTTTGCATTTTCACCTTAGAAGTTCCTAATAAATTACCCATAAGGAAAGGGAAAAATAAACCTGCACTCGTAGATAAAACCAAGAAAATCCATCCAATAGTAAAGGAAGTTCTATAAGGTTTTAGGTAGATAAATATATTCTTCGCTTTACGAATAGATTCTTTGCTTAATTTAATTCGTTGCGTTTTTTCTTTTTTAGGTCGTAACATTTGTATTACTTTTGTAGGGTACAAATTTAGTCCATTGTTGCGAAGTATAAATCTTTTTATAGATTTTTACATATTTTCTTGTGAAAACCAAATAATGTACTAACTTTGCACACTCAAAATTTAAGTAGAACAATTTCTAAAGGCTATATACCATGAAAAGAACGTTTCAACCATCGGTAAGAAAAAGAAAAAATAAGCACGGATTCCGTGAGCGTATGGCGACAAAAAACGGACGTAAAGTGTTAGCGGCTCGTCGTCGTAAAGGAAGAAAGAAATTAACAGTTTCTGACGAAGGTCTTCACAAAAGATAATACGTTTCTTTTTTTGAAAAACATTGAGGGTTGCCAGTTGGTAGCCCTTTTTTATTATATTCGATGTTGTAATTTTAATTTAACTTACATTTCGTGCAAGTTTCTTTTTTTAAATACCAAGGTACAGGGAACGATTTTGTCATGATTGATAATCGTGATGGTAAATATGATGATTTATCAGTCGAACAAATACAAATCATTTGCGACCGTAAATTTGGTGTTGGCGCTGACGGATTAATCAAATTAAACCAGAAGGTTGGTTTTGATTTCGAGATGGATTATTATAATTCGGATGGTTCTAAAAGTTTTTGTGGGAATGGGGCACGTTGTACTACTGCTTTCGCTTATCAACTTGGTTTGAGATCGGATGAATATATTTTTTACGCCATTGATGGAGAACATCTGGCTTCAATTGATAATAATGGAATAGTAAGCTTGAAAATGAATGATGTTTCTTTCATTGATAAGATAGATGCTGATTATTACACCCATACTGGTTCGCCGCATTATGTGCGTTTTGTAGAAAATATTGAAAAAACAAATGTTTATAACGATGGCAAATCAATTCGTTATTCAGATAGATACAAAGCAGAGGGGGTAAACGTCAATTTTGTTGAGCAAAAAGCGGATTATTATTTTGTTCGAACCTACGAAAGAGGGGTAGAAGACGAAACACTTTCTTGTGGAACGGGGGTTACAGCGTGTGCGTTAGTCATTGCTGAAAAAAATGGAGCAACCAATCATTTTCAAATTCCCATTAAAACCCTAGGCGGTGATTTATCAGTAAAAGCAAAAAAAGAAAATAATTTATACTCGGACATTTATTTAATCGGTCCTGCTAAATTTGTATTCCTCGGAGAAATTCATGTCTAGTTATCCAATAAATAAAATAAATACGATTGAAATTGAAAAGTTGAGAACAGGAATTTTTCTGTGGGTTTTTCATGTAGATAAAATACCACCGCACGTTGGTATTTCAATCGATGGCGTTTATTTCAGTATGAAAGTTTCAGATTGTGATTTTAAACTGGATGTAGATACCGTATATCAAGTTGTTCAACGAAAAAAAATACCTGCTTTTATCATCCCTATAAAATATACAGGAACACTTGATAATCTTCAAACCCTTTTTAGCGAATATGGTTCCAAGATTAAAGATGGAGAGTCGTGTATGACACCTGTTTTGCGATTTTTGGGTGAAGATGAAGAATTATTATTGGAAGAATTATTGTCTCATTTATTTCATTCTGAAAAATTAGAGGTTGTTTTTGGATTGAATTTAGCGAGCGATTTTAAAGGAATCCCATTTTATACGTTTAATCAAGTTCAACTACATATTCAAAACTTGAAAGATGCTAAAAGGTAAAAAAGTATATTTACGAGCAATTGAACCAGGAGATGCTTTTACAGTAATGACTTGGGAAAATAATCCTGCTAATTGGCGAGTGAGTGGAACCGAAGCACCATATTCATTACATGGAATCACAGAATATATAAATAGCATTCAATCTTTCAGGCAATCTGGTGAATTACGTTTCATGATTTGTCTTGTTGAAGACGATAGATCGATTGGTACATTGGATTTATTTGAAGCAAATTTCAAGCATGGTAGAGCAGGAGTTGGTATTTTAATTGCTGCTGATCAAGATAAAATGCAAGGATATGCGTCTGAAAGTTTATCTTTGTTAGCTGAATATGCAATTAATTCCCTTGATTTTTGGAATTTAACTGCCAATGTATTAGATGATAACTTGTCTAGCATTAAACTTTTTGAAAGTTCGGGGTATGAATTAGTTGGTGTTCGAAAGAATTGGTTTAAGGATAAAGAAAGTAGAGTTAATGAACGAATTTATCAATTATGTCTAAAAAAGTAATATTGATTGTAATTGCAATTATTGGTATTGCAGGATTAGTAATTTTGGGTCCAAAAATCAGTGTGTTTCTTGCGGGTAGAACTACCACTGTCAATGGCAAGTCGCAAGCTTTTTTATTTGATGCCAAACAAGGATTAAAAGGATTAGCAATTAAATTATATAACGAAGGAATAATAAAGGATAAAGAGGATTTTCTTAAAGTAGGAGAATATAAAAATCTTGATGAAAATAGGTTGGCTTCAGGTAAATACATCGTTGAGCCTGGAACTAATTTTCGTACGTTATTGAATGGATTTACAAAAAACAGTGCTGGAAACGGAAACGCTGAAGTTGAAGTAGATGTTACATTTAATAATTGTCGTGATATCTATCAATTAGCTGGAAAAGTTTCAAAATTGATTTTAGCTGATAGCGCAACAATCGTTGCTGCAATTGAATCAAGTGAACTACAAGGAAGAACGAATTTGAATGATGAAACCATTCCTTCTTTGTTTTTACCAAATACATATAAAATGTTTTATGATACTCCTGCAGAAGCATTTGTATCAAGAATGGAAAAGCAATATGTAGCTTTTTGGAATGAAGAGAGAATGACAAAATTGAAGGAACTAGGTTTTGAAAATCCTTTTGAAGCAGTAACCTTAGCAAGTATAGTTTATTCAGAACAATCCAAAAACGGTGATGAATGGCCAATCATTGCTGGGTTGTATTTGAACCGTTTGAATGATGGTATGAAATTACAATCTGATCCTACATTTAAGTTTTGCTGGGGAGATGAATTGCAAGGGGTTCAACGATTGACATATGAACACAGAGAAAGAGATTGTCCTTATAATACATATCTCTACAAAGGTTTGCCTCCGGGTCCGATCTGTATTCCTCCAATTGAAGTAGTAGATGCAGTATTATCTCCGGATAAAAATGACTATTTATACATGTGTGCAAAACCTGATTATACAGGTAGACATGATTTTGAGAAGTCTTATGATTCTCACAAAAGAAATGCAGACAAATTTTCTGATTGGATTTCTAAACAGTAATTGGGATGGAATTTATTGATCAGAAATTAGACGATTATGTGTGTATGCACACCTCAGAGGAAGATGATTTGTTGAAAGAATTGAATCGTCAAACTCACTTGAAAATTCTACAGCCGCGCATGTTGAGTGGACATTTTCAAGGTCGTTTTTTGAGTATGATTTCTAAAATGATACAACCAACTTCTATTCTTGAAATAGGAACCTATACAGGTTATTCTGCATTGTGTTTAGCTGAAGGCCTAAAATCAAATGGGAAATTACTAACGATAGATAAAAATCCTGAGCTCGAAGATTTTGTTAGAAACTTCTTAGAAAAATCTGCGTATAGTGAAAATATTGAATACGTGATTGCGGATGCAATGAAATATATTCCTACTATAAATCAGTCTTTTGACTTGGTTTTTATAGATGCTGATAAAGGAAATTATTTGAATTACTATCAATTAGTGATTGATATGATTCCTTCAGGGGGGTATATTTTGGCAGATAATGTGTTGTGGTCAGGGAAAGTAATTGATGAAAAATCGGTAAATGATAAAGATACAAAAGCGATTATGGAATTCAATCAATATGTGATGAATGATATTCGTGTTGAAAATGTATTATTGCCAATTCGAGATGGGTTATTGTTGATGCGAAAAAAATGATTTATTAAATGAATAGGGTTAATATTTTTATGGCTAATCTGCATCAACTAATCTTAGTGATGTGTTTTATTATTGGCTGTAATTTATTTTCAATAGCTCAAAATCAATCAAATAATTCTAATCACACCTATACGGTCAAAACTATTGTTTACAATACATTGGTCATGAGTAACTCTAAGATTTTATTAAAAAATACATTGTTAGGTGTAAAAGTCTCAATACATAAAGGAAGTGAAAAAGGAGAAATAATTTACGCAGAAGTACAACAAGCAAAAACGAACGTTAAAGGAAACCTTCAAATTGAGATTGGGGTGAGTTATGTCATAAGTGGTAAATATGCTAATTTTGATCCTACTGGAGGGCCATATTTTATTCGGCTAGATATCGATCCGAAAGGAGGTACTGATTACAACATTAATATTACAAGGCCTTTTGTTAATACTGCAAAGGGCATTCAATCAAATTATAAGTTTGCAATAGGTAATAAGGTTATTCAAAAAAGATATGTTGGAGAAATTTGGGGTGGTGGCATTATTTTTCATTTAAATAAAGATTCTTTAGGAAATGATCATGGTCTCATAGCTAGTTTACATGATTTGAGTAAAAATGCCCGTTGGGGTTTAAATGGGATAGATTTTTTTGGTTTTAAGAATGCATCTGTAGGAAAAGAAAACACAAAAGCAATGATTACAAATGGTGCTGAGCCAGGAACTGCTTCTCAACTTTGTAACAAATATTCCCATGATGGGTTTAAGGATTGGTATTTACCAGCTATCAAAGAAATGATTTTACTCTATGAAGTTCGTGGTATTATAGATGAGATTCTTGATAAGGATAAAAGTGATAAAACGAAAGGTTTAGAAAATAAACAATACTGGACATCTACTGGTTATTCAGCTTCAACATCCTGGTTTTTCAGTTTTTATAACGGGGGAGCTACCAATTATGGCAAGAACTTTGTTTTTAATGTGAGAGCAATTCGTGCTTTCTAATTACAATTTAATATAAAAAATCATTTTTTTGAGAGTAGTGTTTTCGGATTTATCAGAAACTTTAAATAGTAGGTTTAATTTTTTAATTTGTCCTTTTGTCCCGCTAAATAAAAATGAATTAGAATAATGGTAATCTGTCCCATATATATTTCTTAAATCTGAAGTTAATTCAGTTCCGTTTGTATCTGTTATTGAAATAAATGCTTTTGATAATGCTGTTTCATCATGTGCTTTAAATTTTATTTCGAATTCTGAGTTAAAAGATAGCAAAGTATCATTTTCTTTTGGAGAATATAGTTCTAAAGTGGGGGCTTGTTTATCTTGATTTTTTTCGCAAGAAATAATAAAACAAGAATTTATTAAAAGTGTTAAAAAAATGAATTTATGCTTCATGAAACAAAGATATAGATATTTAATTCAATTTTTTTTTAAGTGATTATAAAGCTTAAAATTGGTTACTTTTGGTAAGTTAATTTAGATTTTGAAATCAAAATTTGACACAAATAAATGATTTATTATTTTGATTTCACGAAAAGATAATTGTTTGTAAATGAAAAAGCGATCTGTACTTATTTTCCTTGTAACACTTATATTATTGAGTTTTACATGGGTGACTTGTTCTTCTAATGAAGCCAAAAGAGCTAACACTGACGACATGAAAAGTATTTCTAGTGAGCCAGTACCTTTGATTGATTCTGAACTTTTAACTGAATCAACTCCTGAAGAACTTGGTATCAATGGAAATATACTTTCTGAAATTGATAAAATTGCAAATCAAGGGATTGAACAAAAAGCATATCCTGGCTGTCAAATTTTGATTGCTGTTGATGGAAAAATAATTTACCGAAAATCATTTGGAAATACGATGTACGAAGGAGGAGAGCCTGTTAGAAATGATCATATTTATGACATTGCATCAGTTACTAAAATCGCTTCATCTACATTGGCATTGATGCGTTTACAAACGTTGAATCAATTTTCATTAGATAAAAAATTGAAAGATTATATTCCAGAAGTAGTTGACGAATCATTTGGAAAAGTATTATTGAGGGATATGATGGCTCACAGAGCAGGATTTACAGCATGGATACCATTTTATAAGAAAACGTTAGAAAAAGGAGATTTAAGTACAACATATTATAGAGATAAAAAAGAAAAAGGATTTGATTTTCAAGTTGCCAAAGATTTGTGGATACGCAACGATTATTCAGATTCGATTTATAAAAGAATTATCGATTCAGGAATTACTCCAGGAAATCACTATGAATATTCGGATTTAGGATACTATTTTGTGAAGAAAATAATTGAGAAACAAACTGGTAAACGAAATGATGAATTTGTAACTGACGAAATTTACAAAGCATTAGGGTTAAAGAATATAGGGTATTTCCCGCAAAGTTTTGCACCATTGGGAAGAATTGTTCCTACAGAAAACGATGTTGCTTTCAGAAAGCAATTGATACATGGATATGTTCATGATCCAGGTGCCGCAATGTTAGGAGGTGCTGGTGGACATGCTGGTTTATTTGCAAACGCTACCGATTTAGCGGCGATTATGCAATTGTTTTTGAATAAAGGAAAAGTAGGAAATAGACAATTATTGTCTCCTGAAGTTGTCGATGAATATACAAAGGTACAGGTTGCTGGAAACAGAAGAGGGGCAGGATTTGACAAACCTACATTTAGTAGAAAAAATGGACCTTGTTGTGATGAAGCGTCAGCAGAAAGCTATGGCCATTCAGGCTTTACGGGAACATTGGCTTGGGCAGATCCTGTGTATAAAATAAATTATGTTTTTCTATCTAATCGTGTTCACCCAAATGCTGATGTGAATAAACTTGCTAAACTTGGTATTAGGACCGAAATCCAAAAGGTAATATACAAAGCAGTAATGCAGAGAAAACAAAAGTAGTATTTCGCTGTTCTTAAAATAAAAACCATGAAAATAGGTATTGTATTATATCCAACATTTGGCGGAAGCGGAGTTGTTGCAACAGAATTAGGAAAAGCATTGGCTTTAAAAGGGCATCAAATCCATTTCATTACTTATTCTCAACCGGTTAGATTAGGCAGTTTTAGAGAAAATATATTTTATCATGAAGTATCCGTTTCTGACTATCCTCTGTTTGATTTTCAGCCTTATGAAACTGTATTAACTTCAAAGATTGTAGATGTAGTAAAATACGAGAAATTAGATTTGTTACACGTACACTACGCTATTCCACATGCTTCTGCGGCATTTATGGCCAAGGAAATATTGAAGTCGCAAGGAATTAAAATTCCATTCATTACAACTTTACATGGAACGGATATTACTTTGGTTGGTAAAGATCCATCTTTTGAACCTGTAATTACTTTTTGTTTGAATCAATCGGATGCGGTTACAACTGTTTCTGAAAATTTAAAAGAAGATACATTCAAACATTTTGACACGAAAAGAGACATTCACGTTATCCCAAATTTTATTATTCCGTCAGAGGTGTTACCAGAGGTTGACCCTGTTAAAAGAGCGGTGTATGCCGAACAGGATGAACCAATTATTTGTCATATTTCAAATTTCAGACCAGTCAAAAGAGTTGAGGATGTTGTTGCTGTTTTTGCTAAAATAAATGAAAAAAAGCCATCGAAATTATTACTTGCAGGAGATGGTCCAGATCGAGTTTTAGCAGAGAGAATGGCAAGAGAATTAGGAATTTGTAATCGGGTTATTTTTGTTGGTAAAGTGAGAGATACTTCACCTGTCTTGCAGATAAGTGATTTGTTTTTATTGACTTCTGAAACAGAGAGTTTTGGTCTTGCTGCATTGGAAGCCATGGCTGCAGGTGTTCCAGTAATTTCTTCTAATACGGGTGGAATACCAGAAGTAAACAAACATGGTTATTCAGGTTATCTCTCAAATGTGGGAGATGTTGAAGATATGGCAAAAAATGCTTTGAGGATTGTTTCTTTTGAAAGTTCTTTAGCCCTTTTTAGAAAACAAGCCTGGGAACATTCTAAACATTTTGCTTTGGAAAACATTTTGCCTATGTATGAGGCTTTATATCAAGATGTTTTAGCTAAAGCGTGATTTTTATTTAGATTAATTCTAAATTCCTGATGAAAATCATTTGTTTGTATCACTTCTTTTAATATTTTTGTTTGGATTAATTCTAAATAAGGATGGAGACAACAAAATTACCAAATCAGCAAATGCCTCAATGGATGAAAGATAATAATCAATTCGTTTGTTGTAGTAAAAAAGATTGTTGTAAGAAATACAAGAAAAAAGGAAATCATTGTAAGAAGTGTCCAAAATTATAAGCAATGGCAAAGCAGAAAAAAGAACGAATCAATGTAGTTTATTCTACAAATCCGAATTATCAATACGAAGAGGAATTCGATGAGGTTCAAGATACCTTACCAAACAACCAGCAGGTTTTATACGTTTCTATCGATAAAAAGCAACGTGCTGGTAAAGAAGTAACTTTAATTGAAGGGTTTGTAGGTCAGGAAGATGATTTAAAAGAACTTGGTAAATTGCTGAAATCTAAATGTGGAGTAGGAGGAACCGTGAAAGATGGTGAGATTTTAATTCAGGGCAATTTTAGAGATAAAATCATAGAAATTTTACAAAAAGAAAAATACGGAGTTAAACGAAAAGGAGGATAATGAAATACGTTGTCGTTGGTATTGGTACTGATGTAGGTAAAACGATTGTCTCATCCATCTTTACAAAAGCTTTAAACGCATGGTATTGGAAGCCGGTTCAATCTGGTGATTTACATTTTTCAGATACAGATAAAGTCGCTACTTATGTAGGTGATTCGTTCAAGAAAATCCCTGAAAGATGGCGTTTAAAAACACCTGCTTCGCCACATTATGCAGCAGCATTAGATGAGGTAATGATACAGGAAAAAGATTTCGAAATACCTAATGAATCTCCATTGATTATAGAAGGAGCTGGAGGTTTAATGGTGCCACTCAACGAGCAAGGTCTTTTATATATAGATTTACTTCAACAATGGAACCTTCCAGTAATTTTAGTTTCAAGACATTATCTTGGAAGTATCAACCATACTTTACTTTCCATTGAGGCCTTAAAAAATAGAAATATTCAAATCGAAATGATTGTTTTTAATGGTGATGAAAATAGTGCTACTGAAAGCATTGTAAAAAATAGTCATCCTGAATTAAAATACATTCGAATAAATCAATTATCTGAGTTAACACCAGAAATGATTGAAGTTGAAGCAGAAAAAATCAGAGGTTCTATTTAGAACCTCATAACTCTTGAATGACAATAGGGGATCCCTCCGTTTTTCTGATAATATTGTTGATGATAGGTTTCAGCTGGCCAAAAATGAGTTGCTTCACGTAATTGTGTGGCTACTTTATACCCCTTGTTTTTTAATTGTTGAATAAGTTTTTCTGTAATTTCTTTCTGTGAATCATTTTTGTGAAAAACAACAGATAAATACTGTTCTCCGATGTCGTTTCCTTGTCCATTTACTTGCGTAGGGTCGTGTATTTCAAAAAACAATTTCGCTAGAGTTTCATAATCTGTTTCTTTAGGGTCAAAAGTAACACGCATCGCTTCGATGTGACCTGTTGTATGGTTACACACTTCTCGATAGGTTGGGTTCGATTTATGTCCACCGATGTAACCTACTTCTGTTTTCTTTACACCTTTTGCTTTTTGAAAGTAATATTCTACTCCCCAAAAACACCCTCCAGCAAAGATTGCTTCTTCTATTTTATCTTTTTCTATTGTTTTCTCTTTTGGGATAAATTCCATCGAGATTGAATTTACACAATGTCTGGTGTCTTTATCCGTAAATCCTTCGCCATAAAACACATGTCCAAGGTGTCCGTCACAATTAGCACACAATATTTCAGTTCTACGTCCATCTGCGTCCAGTTTTTTAGTAACTCTGCCAGGAATTTCTTGGTCAAAACTTGGCCAACCACATCCAGAATGAAATTTACTATCGGATTTATATAATTCACTTCCACATTGTTTACAGACATAAACACCCTCTTTAAACAAATCAGTATATTCTCCCGTAAAAGGCATTTCAGTTCCTTTGTGTATAATTACTCTTTCTTCTTCTGGTGTTAATTTTTTCATATTACTTTTAATTTTTAATGACGTGCTTTCTTTTTGCTGACTACAACCAATAAAAGGAATAGTATAGCATACCATAAACAAAAATAGAATAGTTTTAGTTTTCATTATGAGAGTTTATATAGTTAACAAATAAAATACCTTTTTGTGATAATTAAACTAAAATAAATCTTTGAATTTAACAGAAATTCACTCTTTTTCCCCATATTTGAAAAAGTCCATTTCAAATGAAGGTTTTTATTTCAATTCTTTTTTGGTTCAGTATTTTGTCTGTTAATAGTCAAATAGAATTAAATTGGAAATTTCTTCATCCAATAAAAAAAGAATGGGTTAATGCTGGTAAATTTGGTTCTGTTCAAGAGGTACTTATAAATATTGGTGAGTTGCCTGATCCTTTCGTTGGACTGAATGAGTCTAAATTTAATTGGATTGAGAATTATGAATGGGTATTTACATCTACTTTTCAATCAGATTCCATTGATTTAAGCAAAAATAACGTGGAGATCCATTTTCCTTGGGTTGATACGTATGCTAAAATATTTTTAAATGATAGTTTAATTTTAGAAACTTCAAATTCTTTTGTTCCTTATTCAGTTCAAATTAAAGAATTGATAAAAAAAGGAGAAAATGTACTATATGTAGTTTTTACTCCACCTACATTGAAGCATAGCCTTACCGCCATTGAAAAAGGGGTTTATTACCCTGCGCCAAATGATGTTGGAAATTTACAAGTAGCTCCTTTAGTTAGAAAACCGCAATATCAGTTTGGTTGGGATTGGACAATGAGAATGAATACGATTGGGTTTATGAAACCCGTTTCTATTCATACTTATGATGTTGCTAAAATTAAGTTAGCCCAAATTGAATTAATTGAAATAAAAAATGACACCGCATTAATGGAGTTGAAAATAAAGGTTTCTACTCCAATTTCTGGAAATTACATAATAGAAAGTAAATATATTGGCAATTTAAATGGAGTTGAAATACAAGATGGTGCTTTAAGTACTTCATTTGAAATCCCAAATCCTAAGTTTTGGTGGCCAAGAGGTCAAGGAGATCCGAATTTATACGATGATAAAATAATGTTGAAAACAATCTATGGAAAAATAATTGATTCTGTAAATGTCCATTTTGGTGTTAGGAAAAGTGAACTTATTCAAGAAAAAGATAGTGTTGGGGAAACCTATTATTTTAAAATTAATGATAGACCGATATTTTGTAAAGGAGCGAATCTTATACCTATGGATGTTTTTCCTGCGAGAGTTACTAAAGAAAAAATGGAGTCGATTGTACAACAAATGGTGCTCTCGAATTTTAATATTGTTCGAATTTGGGGTGGTGGATATTATTTAGAGGATTATTTCTATAATTTATGTGATAAATATGGGATTATGGTTTGGCAAGATTTGATGTTTGCTTGCGCTATGTACCCGAGCGATGAATTATTTATCGAAACAATAAAACAAGAAATCGCTTACCAAATACCTAGAATTTCTGCACATCCATCGGTTATTCAATTTAATGGAAATAATGAAGTAGATGTTGCATGGAAATATTGGGGATTTCAAGATAAATATAAAATCAGTGAGTCAAATCAAGTTCAAATTCAAAAAGATTATAATCGAATTTTTAAACAAGTGATACCTGAATTAATTCATTCTTATACTTCAATCCCCTATATACATACCTCTCCTTTAAGTCATTGGATAAATAAGGAAGATTTCCCAAATGGAACACAACATTATTGGGGTGTTTGGCATGGGAAAGACCCAGTCGAGGATTTTGGCAAAAAATCAGGTAGGTTTAATGCGGAATTTGGATTTCAATCTTTTCCAGAGTATAGTACCTTAAAATCGTTTAGTAATTACCAAGATTGGAATTTAAATTCTCCGGTAATGAAATCACATCAAAAGAGTTATGTAGGAAATGGTATGATTAAAAAACATACAGATATCTTATATGGGAACATTCAAAAGTTTGATGATTTTGTCTACTACTCACAACTTACCCAAGCAAAAGCAGTAGGAATAGCCCTAAGTTCTCATCGTTTATTGTCTCCCTATTGCATGGGGTCAATTTATTGGCAATTAAATGATTGTTGGCCAGCTCCTACGTGGTCAAGTATTGATTATTATGGGAATTGGAAAGCACTTCAATACAGAGCAAAAGAAGATTTTAAAGATATAACAGTTTTAGAGAAAACACAAAAAATTGGTAAAGAAACTTATTTTCTTGTTTCTGATTCTCCAGATACTTTAACAACCGATGTTAAATATGAAGTATTTAATTTAGTAGGAAAGAAGATTTCTACTGAAACAAAAAAAATTAAAGTTTACAATGGATTAAAATTACAATTGTTCAAGCAGAATTTAACCCCTATATTTTTTAAGTCTAATTATTTGGTGCGATTTGAATGGAAAGATTTGAAGGGACAAATTTGTAATAGAGAATTTGTTCATATTGGAAATAAATCTATTTATAAAAAATCATTGCGCGCTAATTTTAATGTCGAATTGACTAACATAGATACTATTAATAAAACCGCAATTCTTAAAGTAAAAACTATAACTTTTCTAACTGACTTTTGGGTGACATCATCCAAAAAAGGAGTGTTTTTTGAAAATAATTTTGTCTCTTTATTACCAGGAACAAAAGAGTTTTTATTTCATTTTGAAACAATTCCAACGATGAATGATTTTACATTCAAATGGAGATAAAAATGGGTTTATAATAATTGAAGTTTTGATGCGTTTACGTTTTATACATTCAAAATTTCAAAATCATGGAACTTACATTTTCTCATTTGTCAAACGAACAACGTCTTTTTTTAGAAAGTCAGTATGTAAATTATTATGATAAAATCTGTCTTTTTATTCGTTCAAAAGGATTAAAAAATGATGATGTAGAGATTATTGCTTCCAATGTTTTTATGAAAGTGATGGAGAATTTAGCATCATTTGAAGATAGAGGAAATTCCTTCGGATCTTGGATTTTTAAAATAGCTAGTAATGAGGTTTCTCAAACTTATAGGGATTTAAAAAAACAGAGAATAGAGGAGTTAACAGATAAGGAACTGTTACTAGAAGAAAGTGAATTGATTGTTGATGAATACAATCAAAGTTTGGTGAAAGCATTAAATAGGTTGAGAGATAAACAATTGGTGATTATTAAATTACGTTATTTTGAAAAGTTAAGTTTTAAAGAAATAGGTGCTATCTTAAATATTAACGAGTCAAATGCAAAAGTGAAATGTTTTAGAGCGTTGGAAAAATTAAAGTTAATTTATAAAACTACTGAATAACTGATTTTTTACGCCATTGATCTAGTGAACTAATAAAACTAATTCCATTTAAATTTCCTGCAGTAGAATATCCAGAAAATCCATAATCAATACTAAAACGTTTAAAATATAGACCTACTCCAAAAGAAAAACCTGAAATTCCGGGTTTATTGGTTAGTGCCATTTGATAACGCTTAAAATAATCAAAAGCAAATCGTATGTGTATATTTTTTCCAATTAATAATTCGATTTGTGGGGTTATATGCAACGCAGTTTTTTGTATCAAATTTGCTTTTTTAGGTAAGATACTATCTCCCGTTAAAGGATCGATTGTTCCTTTTGTGTTCGGATCAAAATAAGATAAATCCCATTTGTTAAGATGATGGAACAAGTAGTTAAATCTAAAGGGTGCATGTTTTAATTTGTGTGTGTAAGCTAACTGTATTTCTGTAGGTAATTCACCAGTACGATCTTTCGTGAAACCCTTTAGTTGATATCCAGCATTTTTTAACAATAATGAAAAAGATTGCGTAGTATCTTTTAAAATATAATGTGCACCAAAATCTAAGGAAATACCGATAGAATTAAGAGAACTATATTGAGAATAAAGTAGGTTTAATTGTGTTCCAAAAGAAAGATGGTTATTAATTTTTTTACCAATTCCAGATGAAAAGATAAAATCGATAGGTGTAAAATCGCCAATTTCTTCTCCAAATTCATTCGTCTCAATATTTTTTCCATAATCTACATAACGTAAAGAAAAATTTTGAACACAATTTACTTTTGGTACATTTCTAGTGTATACAAGCATACCATTTTGAACACCTCCAGTTTGAAATAATTGGTTGAAAGCGAATTTTTTATTTAATTCTGAATTTAGTAAAGCCGGATTGTTAATACTTAAATTAGGATCTTTATCTTTTTGAGATATAAAATATCCTCCTAGAGCTAATGAGCGTGCATTATATATTCTGTTCAGGTTATTGAAACTTGTGTTACCTCCAATTTGTGCAAAGGTTAGTTTGCTAAAAAATATACTAAAGAGTAGGAGGTATTTCATTCTATTTTTGATCGCTATTAATTGATTGCTAAAATACAATTTGGATTATCTATTTCCAAGTTCAATCGCTTCAAGTTGTTGGATTTTTCCATTTTCCAATTCAAATCGCAAAATCGTTTTCACCTTATGAAATCCTTTGTTTCCGCATGCACCTGGATTCATAAATAAGAAATTAAATTTAGGATCCATCTTTACTAACAATATGTGAGAATGACCACATATAAAAAGTTTTGGAGGAGATTTTTTAATTTCTTCTAAAGCAATTTTCGAATAGTTTGTTGGTTTACCGCCTATATGTGTCATCAGTACTTCGACGCCTTCTAGTGTAAAACGAAGTACTTCTTTAAATTCACTTCTGATCTGAGTATCATCGATGTTCCCGAAAACTGCACGTAATGGTTTGAATTTTTGTAATTCAACGATAACGTTGTGATCACCAATATCACCTGCGTGCCAAATTTCATCGACATCTTTAAAATAATGAAATACTTTTGGATCTAAAAAACTATGTGTATCTGATAGTAATCCAATTTTTTTCATTTTTCGAGTTAGTCGTTTTTTAAACGTAAAGATAAAGATTTGTAGAAATAAGCTTTATATTGGTTAAATTTATACAAACAAATTAAATAATATCTCAATTTAGAAATGTCTCATTTCGATGAAAATAACTGGATATCTAAACGTAAGACTTATAAGAATAAGTTAACGTTACCTTATTTTTTAGAGGGGATTCTTCAAAAAGATAAAAAAATCCTTTCAGAGGCAATTACATTAATCGAAAGTGAGAGAAAATCAGATAAAGATCTTTCAAATGAATTAATTGATAAGTGTTTAACCTACAGTGGCAATTCAATGAGAATTGGTATAACTGGAGTACCTGGCGTTGGGAAAAGTACATTTATCGAAGCATTTGGTCTTTATTTAATTTCAAAAGGAAAGAGAGTAGCCGTTTTGAGTATCGATCCTTCTTCTTCTTCTTCCAAAGGAAGTATTTTGGGAGATAAAACAAGAATGGAAAATTTATCCAAATCTGATTTTGCATTTATTAGGCCTACTTCATCTGGTAATCAATTAGGAGGGATTGCTAAACATACAAAAGAAGCAATGATTCTTTGCGAAGCAGCTGGTTTTGATGTTGTTTTAATAGAAACCGTTGGTGTTGGACAATCTGAAACGATGGTTCATAATATGGTTGATTTTTTCTTGTTATTGATGTTGGCTGGTGCAGGGGATGAGTTACAAGGTATAAAAAGAGGTATTATAGAATTGGCTGATTCAATTGTAATAACAAAGGCAGATGGGGACAATTTGGTTAACGCGAAAAACGCAGTAAATTCATATAAAACAGCGCTGCATTATTTCCCACTAAAAAGTTCTGGTTGGACTCCGAAAGTATATGAGTATAGTTTTCAAAATATTGAAAGCATTGAAAGAATTTACAAGTTAATTATTTCTTTTTTTAAGGATAAAAATGCAATTCTAGAAAATAGAAAGACACAAGAAAAAAGTTGGATGTTTGAACATTTAAGAAATTTAATGATTAATGAAATTGACAAATTAGAAGGAAATAAATTAGATTTAGTGTTAAAAGATTTAGAAAATAATAAAACAAATGCGTTTAATGCTGCGCAATTACTTTATAATATATTAAGAAACAATGAATAAGATGGATTTTAAAGTTGATGGAGATTATATAGAATTAATTCAATTACTAAAAGCGATTGGATTAGCTCAAACTGGAGGTCATGCAAAAATGATTGTTGATGAAGAAATGGTAAAACGCAATGGAAGTATTGAAACAAGAAAGCGTGCAAAACTAATTCCAGGTGAAAATATCGAAGTGTATGACTTAAATATTACCTTGATCTAGCGTAAAAGCGCAACATGTCCAGTTAATTCTTTACGTTCCTCTCTATCTGTCAAGTATTTTACTTTCCATGTATATATATCATTTGGACAAAGTTGATTTTGATAAGTACCATCCCAACCTTCATCCAGGGTATTTATTGTTTTTAATAATTCACCCCATCGATTATAGATAGTCATTTCAAATTCTCGAATATTTAAACCCACTCCTTTGAAAATAGAATTTCCATTTTTGCTATCTGGGTAAAATGCATTTGGTATATATACTGTTGCTTCAAAATCTAAATAAATTAAAGCTGAATCTCGACAATTATTTTCATCATTAACAATGATTGAATAGGATTGATTTTTAAAAATGGATGCGCTGACGGTAAAACTTGAATCGTTTGATAAGTAAAGATTCGGATTCCATTTTATTGATTTTAAATCATTTCCTGTAACATGAACAATTGCTGGATTTTGCCAAGTAGCTTGCTCTAATATTGAAGCTTTAAATTTTGTTTTTGGATAAATCGAAATAGTTGTTTTTTTTGTGTCTCTACAACCTAATTCATCTTTGCCTATTAGAAAATAATCAGTTTTTATCTTGGGTGAAACTTTAAGTTCATTTGTTTTTTGTTGAATTTTTGAATAATCATAATTCTGCCATTCATACGTTTTCATATTACTTCCTGTAAGCATTACACTATCGCCAAAACATATAATGGTATCTTTTGAAATTTTTAAAAAAGGAATTCTCAAACTAATTGAAAAGGTTTCCGTTTTTTTTCCACAAGGATCATCATAACTTATTGCATATATTTTATCAGTTTTAGGTTTTAAATAGATGAAATTTTTATTTCTGTAAGATTCATCTGAAGGTGTGATCGTAAAGTTACTTACATATTTGGTGTTAACTTTAATACTATCTCCGTAACATATAACAGTATCATTGAACGAAATAAGTTTACTTGAAGGAGTTAGTACTGCTATGTGCAAACTATCTTTTATTGGACAACCATCAAGTGTATTTGCTGAAAAAAACAATGTTTTATTGCTTGTTGGAGAAATAGATAATTCACTTTTATTTTTCCATTCAGGATGGTTTACCCAGTCTACAATGGAAACCTGTCCAATGTTTATATTCACTTCTTCACCTAAACAGATAGAAATGTCATGTACAAAGTCAAGTTGATTTGCTAGTTTTTCAAATCTAAATTCGTAATTTGTTGATGTACAATTTTCTATGGTGGTGCCTATCACCGTCATTGGAGGGGTTATTTTGATAGTAAGTTTGTTTTTTGTTTCATTTATTGTGTTATTTAATGAGTTTTTCCAAGTGTAAGTAGCATTATCAATTTTATCCATTTCTAATGTAATTAAAGTGTCCTTACAGAGATAGGTTATTGGAATGGTTTTATTTTTAGAAGCAATTTTAACAGTAATATCAATATAGGTAGTATCAGGTAAAACACAGTTTTTTGAATCACGTGCAATTAATTGAACTTTATATTGTCCTTCATTTTTAAATACATGTGTGGGATTTTTTTCTTCTGATGTTGATTTATCACCAAAATCCCATTCGAATGTATCTGCTGATTTGCTTTTATTTGTGAAAATAATCTCTCCTCCTGAACAAATAATTGAATCACTTGCACTTGCTTCTGCTTGAATTTTATTTAATTCTATTTTGAATGCAGCTAAATTACAATTAGGGCTTTTATTTTCTTCAGACCAAACACCAGTAGTAGTTGTAAAACCTGAAGGGTTTCCTCCACAACCACCACATACTGCATGATAAATTCCTCCTTTTTTATCAAATCTACATGTTCCTCCATCCACATGCGCACCAAAACTTCCAACACCACCAAAGAAAGTACCGTATTTTAAATTTTCACCATCATTATTTAGAACAGCGATATAGAAATTATCACCTTCTGTTGTTTTTTGAATAGCATCTTCAGTTACTGGAAAATTTAAGGTGCTACTATTCATAGCATGTTCCTCATACTGATTCACTGAACTACCCCATCCAGCTAAAAATATGTCATTACATTCTGAAACTAAAAATGCAGTAGGGGATATTTCTACAAATCCACTCTGACCTCCAATAGTAGTACTCCATAAAAATTGAGATAGGTCTTGGTTAAATTTTGAAATGAATTGTCCTGAATTTGGATTTCCATATTTACCACTTGAAATCCCAACTTTTCCTTCTGTTTGACCCAATAAATACGTGTTTAGTTGTGCGTCTAATTGAACAAAATATACTTGGTCATAACTCGAAGTTCCTATATATCTAAAAGATTCAAAATTATATGATTGATTATTTATTATTCCAATATAACCATCAGCCGATCCTCCTAGATAATTGTTTTTTATTTTCGATTTGATAGATACTACTTCATTTGATGTTGTACCGCCAGATATGTATATTTTATTATTTGATTTACTGTATTGTATAGAGTTACCTGTTTCTTCGCCTAAACCTCCAAGATAACTTGAGAATAATAACTGATCCAAATTTGGAGAAAGTTTTAAAACGATTGCGTCGTTATTTCCATTCATTGAATTTTGGAATGCATTTTTTATTGGGAAATCAATGGAATTTGTAGTACTCATAACCAAAACTTCTTCCTGAGAAGTTAGATTTATTTCCCCTCTAAAATTGTCTCCATAATTATAGATTAAGTCTCCTTTACTAATTCCATCGTTATTCGTCCCACCAATAAATGTAGAAGCAACTAATTTATCTCCATTTTGATTAAATCGCGTGATGAAAATATCGGAACCTGTAAAATAAAAATCCATCGTTTTAAATTCACTACCTCCATTATATGTTTTATCAAAGGCATTTGATGTTATCGGAAAATCAGATGAACTTGTAGCACCAAAAATCAATAATTCATTATTTTTATTTACAATTATACTATTTGGAGTCTCATTTCCACTTCCACCTAAATAGCTAGAATAGAGTAATTTTTTCCCATCTTTTGAAAATTTAGAAATAGTAACATCAAAGCCTGGAATTGTATTTACAATAATTCCGTTGTTTGAAATTTGATAAACTTCACCAGCGTGATAATTAATATCAAAAACACCTGGAGTGGTAGGATAACCTATTCCAAAGCAAATCCCAGCAGTATAAAGATTCCCCTCTTCATCGTTTGTTGCTGTAAATCCCCAGTTGTCCGATGTTGAACCAGTAAAAGAAGAGAAAATCAATTCAGGATCGATAACTAAAGGTAAACTTCTGTCGTAATCATTTGGAAAAGAATAAGTAATGATATTTTCATTTAAATTGAATTCGATATCCACTTCTTTAATTGAATTGTCATCTAATACATTCCAAGCTTTAGGTTTTTTTTCAATTATTTCACCGAATATATTTTTATGGTGTAAATTCCCCTCTTTATCTATAAAACTTCCATTGGTACCTTCCGTTTTTTGTTTAATCTCCTTTACATCTGCATTTGGCAAAACATAAAAACTATATTTAAATTTTTGATCATCAGTTGATAATTCCAAATCGATGCCTTTGTATATTGAATTATAACGAATTGAATTATTGCCATAGGAGCGATTTGTTGACACTTCTGTTTTAAAAAAGGTCTTATAATGATTTGATGTTTTACCTGTTGAGTAATGATTTGTTAATCTTGCATTTAAAAATTTTGTTTTAATCGTTTGTCCTTTCAAAATAGGTGAAGGCTCAATATTTTTGAATTTTTCTCGTTTATTTCTAGATTCATGATGATGTTTTCTAGGTGATTCAAAGAAACTGAAAGTAAAACCTTCATTATCTATAAAAAAATCGCCTTGATCAATATCAATTTGATATTGAACTGTATTAGGATATTGTCCTACATTCGTAAACATCCATATAGGCTCATTCTCTATACCAAACACGAAATTTTGTTGTGTGAAAACCAACAAAGTCAGTAATTTAAATATGTTTACAAAACAAAATTTCATAGAAATATAAAAATAGTTATTTGTATCTAATCAAAAATATTTAATCAAAAATATTCTATGTAACATTAGTGACGAATTAAAACAGATTTGGTTTCTACTTTTGAAGAAAAAAAGTTATGGAAACAAAAACAATTATTGATGTAAGAACTCCAGCAGAATTTATGGGAGGACATGTTGCAGGAAGTATTAATATTCCTCTAAGTGATATCACAACAAAATTAGATGAAATAAAAAAAATGAATCAACCTATTATTTTGTGTTGTGCTAGTGGAGGTAGAAGTGGACAAGCGACCATGTTTTTAAAACAACATGGAGTAAATTGTTCTAATGGTGGTAGTTGGTTAGATGTAAATTCTTTATAGTATGATATCAAAAATCAAAAATTTATTGTTTGGACCATCAGTTGATTATAAACAATTATTAGCTAATGGTGGCATTATTTTAGATGTTAGAACAAAAGGTGAATTTGGTGGTGGTAACATTAAAGGTTCTAAAAATGTACCTTTAGATTCATTATCCTCTTATTTGGGTAAACTTGATAAAAACACACCTCTAATTACTTGTTGTGCTTCTGGAATAAGAAGTGGCGCAGCTAAAAATTTATTAAAATCGAATGGTTTTAAACAAGTATATAATGGTGGAAGCTGGATGAGTCTACAAAATAAAATTTAATAATGAGGATTTATTTTAAAATAATGATGCTGTTTCTGATTTTAGGAACAGCATCTTGTGGTTCAGGTAATTCTAATAGTGCATATGCACAACTTGATGCGAAAAAATTTCAAGAAAAATGGGAGAAAGAAAAGACTTCATCCGTTTTGATTGATGTTAGAACGATCGAGGAATACAATGGTGGCCATATTGAATCTGCTAAAAATATCGATTTTAATAGTTCTAATTTTGAATCAGAAATAACAAAAATTGATAGGGAAAAAACTGTTTTTGTTTATTGTTTAAGCGGTGGAAGAAGTTCAGCAGCAGCATCATTTTTAGAAAAAAAAGGGTTTAAAAATGTGATTGAATTGGTAGGAGGTATGATGGCTTGGAGATCAGAAGGTTTACCCGAAACGAAACTTAATTCCCAAAAAGAGCGTTCTAACTTTGTGGATTTTATTGCAAAAAATGAATTAGTACTAGTTGATTTTTATGCAGATTGGTGCGCTCCTTGTAAAAAAATGAAACCTATTTTAAATGATTTTTCAACTACTAATACAATTTCTATTTTGCCTTTAAATGCTGATATTGAACAACAATTAGTATCTAAATTTAGTGTTGTTAATCTTCCAACATTAGTTTTAATAAAAAGTGGCAAGGAAGTTTGGAGAGGTGAAGGATATCATTCAAAAGATCAATTGCTTGAAATTATAAACCGATATAAATAAAAATAGTATTTTTGTCTCCTATTTTACAATAAGCCCACGTGGTGAAATTGGTAGACATGCCATCTTGAGGGGGTGGTGCCATTAGGTGTGCTGGTTCGAATCCAGTCGTGGGCACAAAAGGTTAATCATTTTTGGTTAACCTTTTTTATTCACAATAACACCATTCTTTTAATTTTTGTGATGAACTACCATCTTCTGAATAAAGTTTATAGTCATGGTCTATACAAATCCCTACATAAAGTATATTTTTTTTAAAGTCGATATCAATCATTGAATGGTTGCAACAAGCATCATGCGCTCTGTATATCCAACAAGAAAAGCGATTGTTTTTTACTTCCGTAGGAGTACTTCCTGTTAAATTGTCCATAAACTTGAAATTCTCGTCACCAACGAGTTGAATGATTCTTTCTTTTAACTTTGGAATTTTAAGCATCTCAAAGTCAAAAGCGTATTCATTGTTGTATTTTTTCAAATAATCTAAATTTTCTTTTTTTAGATTGATGTGCTTCGGCTTAATAAAAATGGCAATTTTTTTCTTGTCTTCAGATTCAATTTCTTTAGAAGGTTTATTATTCATGCTTTCATTGCAAGAAGTGAAAAGTAAATAAAAAAATAAGAGAATTAAATTATATTTATTCATGTTGATTTATAAATGATTACATTCAAATATTTACAAACAAAAAGAGCTGTCAATTGACAGCTCTTTAATTTATAATTAGATGTTAATTATACAGTTTGCTTCACTTTTGGAGCAGCTGCTAAAATATCAGCAGATGTTTCAGAAGCAAATTGCTCAAAGTTTCTTACGAATTGTCCAGCTAAATTATTAGCAGTATCATCATAAGCATTTTTGTCAGCCCAAGTAGTTCTTGGATTCAAAATTTCAGCAGGAACACCTTCACAAGAAGTTGGAATAGCTAAATCAAATACAGGTAACTTATCGTATGTGACATTATTTAATTTACCTTCTAAAGCAGCTGTAATCATTGCTCTAGTGTAAGATAATTTCATTCTGCTACCAACACCATATGAACCACCAGTCCATCCTGTGTTGATTAACCAAACTTTGATATCTGTTCCTTCTAATTTCTCACCTAATAATTTAGCATATTTTGCAGGGTGTAAAGGTAAAAATGCTTTACCAAAACATGCAGAGAAAGTAGTTGTAGGTTCAGTGATACCCATTTCAGTTCCAGCAACTTTTGCTGTATAACCAGACATAAAGTGGTACATCGCTTGTTCTTTCGTTAAACGAGAGATTGGAGGCAATACACCAAATGCATCAGCAGTTAAAAAGAAAATATTTTTAGGTGTTGAACCAATCGATGGAGTAACGATGTTATCAATATGATGAATTGGGTATGATACACGTGTATTTTCTGTAATAGATCCATCTGTATAGTCAGGTGTAGAAGTAGTATCAACAAAACCAATATTTTCTAAAATAGCACCAAATTTAATCGCATCATAAATTTGCGGCTCTTTTTCTTTTGATAAGTCTATTGTTTTTGCATAACAACCTCCTTCGAAGTTGAATACTGTATTATCTGACCAGCCATGCTCATCATCACCAATCAGTCTTCTGTTTGGATCTGAAGACAAAGTTGTTTTTCCTGTTCCTGAAAGACCAAAGAAAATTGCAGTATCACCATCTTTACCAATGTTTGCAGAACAATGCATTGATAAAACATTTTTTTCATGAGGTAATAAATAGTTTAATACAGAGAAAATCCCTTTTTTCATTTCACCTGTATATCCTGTACCACCAATAAGAATCATTTTCTTTGTGAAGTTCAAGATAGCGAAGTTGTGTTGACGAGTTCCATCAATCGCAGGATCTGCTTTGAAACCTGGAGCACAAACAATATGCCATTCAGCTTCAAAATTTTCGATTTCAGCATCTGTTGGTCTTAAGAACATGTTGTAACAAAACATATTTGACCAAGGAAATTCAGCTACAACACGAAGATTCAAACGGTGCGCATCATCTGCACATGCATAAGCATCTCTTACGTAAACGTCTTTGTCTGTTAAGTAAGATTTCATTCTGTTGTAAAGAGAGTCAAATTTCTCAGTTGAAAACTTGATGTTAACATCCCCCCACCATACTGAATTTTCAGTTTTTTCATCAAATACTACGAAACGATCTTTTGGAGATCTACCTGTAAATTCACCAGTTTCAATCGCAATAGCACCAGTGTCTGTTAAAACACCTTGTCCATTGATAATTGTGTCTTCTACTAGTTCAGCAGGTGTTAAGTTCCAAAACACGTTTCCTAAGTTGGTTAAACCTATAGAATCGTTCAAATTGGCATGTTTTCCGCGTTTACCAAATTCGTTCATACGTACTTTTATTTTATAGCTTTCGCTTTGATTTAGGGTGCAAAATTACACGAATTAAATTTAATCCTCAATTTTTTTTTCTCGATTTTCAAACATTTATCATGTTGACAGGATTAAATCTGTTGAAAACTTAAAAAACAAAGATACTAGTCAATAAATTCAATTAATTTATCAATAGCCATTCTAGCATTGTTTTTTATTTCTAATAAACTTGCATCTTGCATATAACAGGGAGCACAAATAATTTTATTGTCTGTATCTATTGAAATCTCATTTATCCCCGTCTCTATAGATTTTCCTCCATTTTTATCTACACCATTATGAAATGCTGAAATATCGTAGGGTGATTTTTCTTTTGAAGTGCCCAAGGAAAGTGTTGGTGAAAATCTACTGTCTTTTAGTGCTAAAGACAATAAAATAGGACTGACACACAATGCAACGATTGGTTTTCCAACATTAATTAGATTTACTAATAATAATTTAACCTCCGGGATTATTTCACTTTCTGAACCTTGAAAAGCCCAATTTGAAAGGTTTTTGGCATTTCCGAATCCACCTGGAATAACTAATCCATCTATTTCTGCTGGTGAAATGGTTTGAATATTAACCACGTTGCCACGCATTATTCTTGCAGATTCAATCATCATATTTCTTGTTTCATGCATTTCTGAACCATCGAGGTGATTAATTACATGATATTGATTTTTATCGATTGAAATACCCACATATTCAATTCCTTTTTCTTCAAGGGCAATCATTGCGGCAATTGTTTCTTGAATTTCAGAGCCGTCATATACACCACAACCTGACAATAAAATTCCAACTTTCATTTATACTAGTTTTATATGATTATTAGCTAAAGTGATTAATCGTTGTTTGTAAAGCATACCGATTGCATTTTTGAATGTCTTTTTCGACATGCCAACTTCCTCTCGGATATTATCTGGGTCAGATTTGTCTGTAAGGTAAATTATACCATTTTTTTCTTTTAATATTTCAAGTAATCTTTCACAATTACTTTCCATTTTTACAAACCCAATTTTGTCTAATGTGATATCAAGTTTACCATCAGGTCGAATTGATTTTACGTAACCCTTACATCGCTCTCCAAATTTCACAATTCGTGAAATATCACTTTTGAAAATCAAACCGCTATATGTTTCATTAACAATTACATTTCTACCTAATTCTGTAGAATCTGCAATTAATAAATCAACTTCTTCATTTTCTTGAACTAAAATGTGCTCAAACTCCAAGTATTTTCTGATTTTAGAAGATGCTACTAGACGTTGTGTTGCATCATCTAAGTATAAATGAACAATATAACGTTTCCCTTCCTCCATTTTTTGTTTTTGTTCTTTGAAAGGAACTAATAAATCTTTTTCAATTCCCCAATCTAAAAACGCTCCAAAATGACTTACTTGATTGACTTTTAAGGCTGCAAATCCATGAAGTTCTAGATAAGGTTTTTTAGTTGTTGAAATAATTCTGTCTTCTGAATCTAAGTATACAAAAACATTTATTGCATCTCCAATTTCAACATTCTCAGGTATATATTTTGTTGGTAATAATACCACATTGTCTTCATCATCACCTAAATAAGCTCCTGGAGGAGTTATTCTTAAAAGGGTTAAGGTGTTAAATTGACCTAAATGAATCATAGTTATTTATTTATAAGTATCAGTTAATTTCATTTATTTAAAAAATGAAATTTTAATTTTTTGTTTCTTTATTTTAACTTGGGGCAGAAGGTTTTTTATGATTTTTAAATCACTTAATGATAAAGTAACTAGTGAATGTTGGTCATAAACCTCAATCAGTCCAAGGTGCTCATTTTTTATTCCTGCTTCCTTTGTGAAAAATCCCACGATATCAATTTTTCTAATTTTATCCTTTCTACCAGCAGATAAATAAACAGGAAATTTTTCTGAAGGTTTAAAATCTTTAAAATCTAAATACCCTTTGATTTTATTTATTTCAAAATCATTGCAGTAGTCGGGTAGGGGTTCACTTTCTGAATGTATTAATAAAACGGTACCTTCTGCTTTCATTCGTGCTGTTCTTCCGTTTCTATGTATAAAATCTTCTTTAGAATGTGGAAATTGATAATGTATTACTAAATCTAACTCTGGAATATCTAATCCTCTGGATGCTAGATCAGTACAAATCAATGTGTCAACACAACCACTTTTGAATAAATAAAGCGCATGTTCTCGTTCTCGTTGTTCTAGTCCTCCGTGGTAAAGTGCAGTTTCTTTACCAAATTCTTTTAAATGTTGTTTGATTCTATCTGCGGCTTCACGGTGAGAACAAAAAATGAGTGAGTTAGTAAATTTTACGTTTGATATATATTTAACTAAAGTTACAAGTTTATCATTTCCCTCTGCTTCAAGTGAAAACAATTCATAGTTTGGTTTTTCTTCTAGTAGAAAATTAGAGGTTTTAAAAGTGAAATCTTTAAAAATCGAGGGAAACTCTTTTATTTCTGTGGCTGAAACCAATTGGATACTTTTAAAATCTGAACAATTAGAGGTTATAAATTCTATTTCTTTTTGGAAACCAAGTTCTAGTGTTTTATCATACTCGTCAATAATGACATGAGAAACGGTAAGGCTTTTCATTGTGCCTCTATTAATGTGATCAGCAATTCTTCCCGGAGTTCCAATGATTATTTTTGGATTTTCATTAAGTTGTTGAACTTCAAATTGAAATTTATGCCCACCGTAACATGTAACACTTTTTCTTCCTGTTCTCAATTGATAGTAGGAATTTGATACTTGTTGCGCTAATTCTCTTGAAGGACATAAAATTAGAGCACAGTCATCTGTTTCTAAATTTTGTAAGGTTTTTTCAAGTTCTACAAGAAAGGCAAAAGTTTTTCCAGTACCTGTATTTGCAAGTAGTATTTTATAATTTGCGTTATCTTCCCAATAGGTTTCTTGAAGTTTATTGGGTGAGGCAAGATTTGTTTTAGAAAAAATAGAAGTTGTCAATTATTTATTACCTTTTTGATAGTCAGCAATAAACTGAGCTAAGCCACTATCTGTTAATGGATGTTTAATTAATGCTTTAATTGCATTTAAGGGGGCTGTGATCACATCAGCACCAATTTCAGCACATTGAATAATATGCATGGGATTTCTTAATGAAGCTGCTAATATTTGAGTTTCAAAACCAAAGTTGTCAAAAATAGTTCTTATTTGAGCAACTAATTGAAGACCATCTGATGAAATATCATCTAAACGACCAACAAAAGGTGAAACATAGGTTGCTCCTGCTTTCGCTGCTAAAAGTGCTTGGCCTGGAGAAAAAATCAAGGTGCAGTTTGTTTTTATTTCTTTGGAGGATAAATATTTAATTGTTTTTAAACCATCTGCTGTCATCGGGATTTTAACAACGATGTTAGGATGTAAATCAGCTAAAATTTCTGCCTCGGCAACCATCTCATTAAATGTAATTGCATTTACTTCTGCACTGATATCTCCGTCGACAATAGAGCAGATATCTACATAATGTTTTAAAATATTATTGTTCCCAGTAATATTTTCCTTAGCCATTAAGGTTGGATTAGTTGTTACCCCATCTAATATGCCAAGTTCGTTTGCCTCTTTAATTTCATTTAAATTAGCGGTATCAATGAAGAATCTCATACAGTAAAAATTTAAAAACCCCAAGTCCGTTATTTATTTCGTACTTAGATTAAATAAAGATAAAAAGAATTTGATTTTATTGGGAAGAAGAATAAATAAAAAAGGGTAAGCTACTTCTATCGCACCGCTACAACTTCATACCTTTGCTACGTTCCCGTCCTGGAGGATTTTGAAGGAGCTAGTCGTAGAAGACTTACCCGGTGCAAATATATAAAAAGTTAATTGATTATTATGATTCTTTTAAAAAAAATCGTCCGATTGGACCTTCGCAAAATAACAGGTCAAGCACAGAGAGGTTTGGAAGAAATCCATATTTTGTAGAAAATGGTTGGATATATGTTGAATTTGTATGTGTTTGAGTTAAGAAGTCATTTTGACGGAAATCATTTTCATTATTGTAACTCGTATATTCCTGTGAATGATCAAAATTAATTCTTAGATCGAATGTATTATTTATAAAATTAAAGCAAGCGATATCTTTTTTGTATAGTATGTTTTCTTCTGAAAAAATTAAATTATAAATATCTGTTTCGTAATGTTCAAAATAGGGAGCGTGCATATAAGCGCTAGTAATCGCTCTCCAATGGTTTACTTTCCATTGCTGCGAATCATCTATCAAGATGTCTTTCGTAATTGTTTTACTTCCATTTGGTTTAGTAATAGGTATAGTTAGATCAAGTATACCGTTTGAACTACCAATACTGTACCTATTTCTTAAACTTTGTTTTTGATAGGTTTCGTAAATTTCAAACAATACATTTTCAGCTTTAATTAGCTGTTGATAGTAAGATATAGGTCCAAAAAAAGAAATTGGAAAAATATGCACTTACTTGATGAATTTTAAAATTCGATTCCATCTTACCCCGCCATTTGGATTTTTAGAAAACCAAACAACAGAAGCTTTACCAACGATGTGATCTTCCGGAACAAATCCCCAAATTCTAGAGTCAGCAGAATTATATCGGTTATCTCCCATCATCCAATAATAATCCATGGCAAATTTATAAGAAGTTACTTTTTTTCCATCAATCATAAACACCCCATTTGATTCCACTAGACTGTGTCTTTCATAAGCAGTGATTATTCTCCGGTAATAAGGTATATTCTCTGAAGTTAAATTTACTGTAGTGCCTTTCTTAGGAATAATAATTTCATTGTAATTCGTAATGTTGTTTTCAATATTAAAATCTTTCGGGAAAGTTCGTAGATTTTCTATCTTTCTTGATACCGAATTAGCTAATTTTTTCAATGAATCAGTTTTAGATAATTGGTAATTTTCGTTTAATACTAAATCAAATGTGGCTCCAACAAAAGTTTTTTTAAGTTTATTTAGTTCAGAATGTGTTAAGTTCATGATATACTTATTAGCCTCATCTAATTTTTGATAATCGCGTTCTTTTTCAAGTCCATATTGCTCAAGCATCATATTTTCAAAAGAAGAAGTAGACCCTGTATTTATGAAATTAGTAACTACGTATTGAAGGTTTTGATTTTCAGCAACAAAAGCTGGTTTATTGTTGATGTAAAGAATCGAGTTCGTGATTTTTAATTTGTCTCCTGGTATTCCAACGCAACGTTTGATGTAATTTTCTCTTTTGTCAACAGGTCGGTAAACTAAACCATAATGCTTTATGTAAGGTAGAGATTTCTCTGGCATAGGGCCTTTAGAATAGACTACACCACTAGCTATACTTTTTCGTGCAGCCGAAGTCCAAGATTTATAATTTGAAATAAATTCATTTCCAAATTTTGCATAGAATTCATCCATCGTTTTAATGCCTTCAATTTCTGGTTTATTAGCATACGATTGTGCAAACAGAAAAAGTGCTTCATCATTCAAAATACCATAATAATCATGCCCCATCAAACCATGTGGCATTCTTGGATCATAAACAGCAGTATCACCTGAAGGATAATTAAATACTACTACATCGTTTCGTTGTATTTTTCCTAGACCTGGTAGGCGAACATAATCTTGTTTTTCAATATCAGTATACGATTTAATATCAACCCAAGGAATAGTATTGTGAACTAAAGGAAAAGATAGGGGAGTTACAGGAACTTTACATCCATAAGCTAATTTATTTACAAATAAAAAGTCCCCAACCAATAATGTTTTTTCCATGGAACCTGTTGGAATTTGAAAAGGTTCAAAAACATAGGTTCTGATAATACTTGCAGCAACTAAAGCGAAAACTATAGAGTCACCCCATTCTTTAATGTTTGTTTTCTTACCAGTTTTTTCTTTGGAAAGTAACCCTAAAACATATGCAACTATATGTCCTAAAATAGGGAGACATAAAAATAAAATAATATGGTCGCTTATTCTTCTTTTTTCTAACTCTTTTGGATTCGCCCAATTAGTATCAGGAACAATTTCAAATTGGTTGAGTCTAGAATAAAGAAAATAAGGGAAAAAGATACCTTGTAAAGTTTCTTGCCAACTAAATTTATCAAATTTTCTAATGTAGGTAAGGTTTAAGACTGCTAACATTACCAAATGTACCCCAGGTATAATTAACAGAAAAGACCACCAACCTTTTTTGTTAGTTACTTGAAAAGCAACATAATAATTATATAAAGGAATTAACGCTTCCCATTTTTTTCTTCCAAACTTTTCAAAAGAAGTCCACCACAGCGATAGGTAAGGGTGCGCTAAAATAAATAAGTAAAAATAAAATACGTTCATGATTAAACTGCTTGTATGTCTTTCAACATATCTTTAATAGTATGTACACCTTTTTTGTCTGCAATCCATTCCGCTGCTAATACAGCGCCTAATGCAAAACCCTTTCTGTTGTGTGCTTGATGAGTAATTGAAATTGAATCGATATCAGAATCATAAGTTACCGTATGTGTACCGGGTACCTCTGGGATTCTATGAGCAATTACACCAAGTTGTCCTTGTGTAGTGTGTGGCTCCGTTCCCTCCTCACATACCCATGAAAAATAGGTTTCATTATTTTCTAAGATTTGATTCGCAAGTGTAATTGCAGTACCGCTAGGTGCATCAACTTTTTGGGTGTGATGTACTTCATTGATAGAAGCTTTATATTGAGAACGATGGTTCATTAGTTTGGCTAATTTCTCATTCAATTCAAAAAATAAGTTCACGCCTATACTAAAATTACTTGCGTAAAGTAAAGAACCAGATTTTTTAGAAACTAGATCTTCCACTTTATGAAGCTGTTCGTTCCAACCTGTTGTACCTACAATAATTGGTTTTTGTGCATCTAGAACCATCTCTATATGTTGTACAGCTAAATCTGGTTTTGTGAATTCAATAACTACGTCTACAGAGTCTATATCTCTTTGGTTTAATGGAAATACACTATTTGATTTAAATAAGATTTCATGACCTCTCTCGATGGCGATTTCTTCAATTGCCCTTCCCATTTTCCCGTAACCTGCTAATCCAATTTTCATAACTGTACCTTATTTGAATTTTTTATATTTCTATAATGACATACAAAAATAATTAACTGAGTCAATTATGCAAGGATTTATTTAATATTAAAAGCAAATGAGAAACCTGAAATATTGAAATTTGAGTAATAGGGTTGAACATTTAAACTGAGATTAGGAGAAATATCAAATTGAGTAAAATGTGCATCTATTGATGCTTCTAAAACTTGAAGAAGATAAATGCCTCCAGTAACAAAATAAAGTGTATTTCTCGATTTAGCAGCATTTTGTTGTAGTAAAACTAGGTTATAGTTATCGTAAGGTTTCCATTTTTCGGTAAATACATTTTTGTCTGCTCGACTAGTGTATTCATTCCTTATCTCTTTTTCAAGTTGTATTTTGTTTACTAGTGCTTGAGAAGCAAAATAAAGTGATGTATAAATCAAAGGTACTTTCCAATAAACATGAAAATCTTTCTTTTTGCTATATATATGATTGTAAATTTGACCACTGCCAGGTAAAATGGCGGAGAAAATCACTGCTCTTTTGGGAGAAGGATGGATCAGTTTTGTTGAATCTTGGGCTGCTAAATTAAGTGAATAAACAAATGATAATAAGATGATTAATTTGTTCATTTATTTAATATTTCAATAATTCTATTAAGATCAACTTCTGAATCAAAATGTATAATAATTTGCCCATTTCCGTTGTTTGCTTTCTTTACATCAACTTTGGATGAAATCTTATCTCCAAGGAAATAACAAAAGGTTTTTTGTGTTTCAGAAAGGGGTTTTTTCTTTACGGGAGCAGTTGATTTTATAGAATTATCTGAAGAATTATTATCTTTAATTAAATGTTCAACATCACGAACAGATAATTCATTTTCAATGATTTTATTATAGATTTCGATTTGTCTTGCCTCCTCATTTACAGAGACTAAAGCTCTTGCATGACCCATTGATATTTTCTTGTCTCTTACACCTTTTTGAATTAATGCAGGCAGCTTTAATAGTCTTAAATGATTGGTGATACTTGATCTACTTTTAGCTATTTTCTTACTCATTTCTTCTTGTGTAAGATTACACTCTTCGATGAGTCTTGCGTAAGATAAAGCAACTTCGATGGCGTTTAAGTCTTCTCTTTGAATGTTTTCAACCAATGCCATTTCCAGCATGGTTTGATCATTAGCAACACGGACATAAGCGGGTACTTCTTTGAGTCCTGCTAATTGTGATGCTCTAAATCTTCTCTCTCCTGAGATTAATTGATATTTATCATTGCCTAGTTTACGAACCGTTAGAGGTTGAATTATTCCATGTTGCGCAATGCTCTCACAAAGTTCGTTCAAAGCATCTTCTTCAAAGTGAGTTCTAGGGTTAAAAGGGTTTACTTCAATACTTTCAATTGCAAGCATATTGATTGAACCAAGAGGATTGTTGTTTTTTGTTGTAATATCTGTTTTTGAATCTTGTAAAAGCGCACTAAGCCCTTTACCTAAACCACCTTTTTTTACGCTCATTATAAATCGATTGTTTTTTCTTGATTTGATATTTTGGACACATCATTTTTTTGAATGATTTCTCGAGCTAAATTCAAATAATTAATAGCTCCTTTACTTGATGCGTCGTGCATAATAATTGTTTCACCAAAACTTGGTGCCTCTGCTAATTTCGTTGCTTGATGAACAACAGTATCGAAAACTAAATCTTGAAAATGTGTTTTTACTTCATCAACTACTTGATTTGAAAGTCTTGTTCTTGAATCATACATAGTCAAAAGAATCCCTTCAATTTCTAAATTTTCATTTAGTTTACCTTGAACAATTTTAATAGTATTCAATAATTTACCTAAACCTTCAAGCGCATAATATTGACATTGAACGGGTATAATAACTGAATCAGCAGCAGTTAGAGCATTTACTGTAATTAAACCCAAAGATGGAGAGCAATCTATTATGATAAATTCATATCGATCTTTGATTTTATCTAAAGCTTGTTTCAACATAAATTCCCTGTTTGGCAAATTAATCATTTCTAATTCTGCTCCAACTAAGTCAATATGCGAAGTTATAATATCAAGATTTGGGTTTGCTGTTTGAATAATTAAATCACTAGGGTCGATATCGTTTATAAAACAATCGTAAATGTTTTTAGTGTTTTTTGGGTCTAAACCAACACCAGAAGTGGCATTTGCTTGAGGATCTGCATCTATTAACAGAGTTTTATATTCTAAAACCCCCAAACTACCACTCAAATTTACCGAAGTGGTGGTTTTTCCAACGCCTCCTTTTTGGTTTGCTACTGCAATTATTTTCCCCATTATTCAAATTTTGAATAACAAATATAAGGTATAAAAAGGCTTATTATTTAGTCTAGTAATAGAAATAGTTATTAACTAGTTTTAAACTTAAATGTGTTAATTTAAAAGCAAAAAAAAATCACCCGAAGGTGATTCATAATATTTATTAAGAATTATAAACTTTCAAAAGTAAAGTCTGAATCTTTGTTTTCGTTTCTAGGATATGGTTCGTTTTTAAATTCACCAGTCTCATTTAATTCCTCCAATTTATTCATTATTTCATCTAAACCATCTCTAAACTTTTGAAAATCTTCTTTGTAAAGAAATATCTTATGTTTTTGAAAAAATTCTCTTCCGTCTTCCGTTACTTTTTTGCTTTCAGTAAGAGTTAAATATAACTCATTGCCTTTGGTTGTTTTGATGTCGAAAAAATAAGTTCTTTTTCCTGCTTTAATAGCTTTGCTAAACACCTCATCATTACGATCGTTTCTTTTATCAAATTCCATAGCCTAGTTTATTTGCTTTAAAAGTAATATAAAAAATAAAACAAACAATTAAAATAAACTAAAAATAAACAAGTGAAAACTATTAGTTAACGTTTTTTTATTTCAGGTAAAGCAGGTGTATGTTTGTTTTGGGTTCCTGGTGCGTTTAAATCACTTGGATCAATCCATGATTTTTTTAACTCTTCTTCTTTAATTTCTCCTGTTTTTTTATCAATGTTGTATTGTTTGTATGTGTTTTTTTCTATTTCATTTACTGCAATAACGTCTTCTTTTAAAACCCACTTTTCGTTTTCAAATATGTAAGCATCATAAGACATATCAGGTATGTAATATTCATATAACCCTTTCATTGATGGGGATTCTGGGGATAAATGATCAAAAACAATTCGTTCTAATTTAGATTCGTATCTAAGGGTGACAGATGCTTTTTTAGAATATTCTAAAACAATTCGCTTTAATTTTTCTGTTTTAGTTTGAAAAACATTTGCTCCAATTTTTACGTGGTTTCCATTGATTTGTATTACATCTATTATTTTCATGAAGCTAATATTCCCATTACTTCTCCAGCCTAATACTGTATACAAATCTTTTTTACCTTTTTTATTTGGAATTATTTTATAATACAAGGCACCGTACCAATTTGATTCCTGGATAACATCTGTCGGCATTTCATATACAATGTTTTTATTGATTAGCTCGATAATTTTATTTTTCTTTTTGTTTCCTTTTCGAACAATATATCCAAAAAACAAATTACTCTCATCTTCTAATTGTATGTTCCAATTGACAATTCTGAAACTTTTGTCAGGACTATCTATTACACCGATAGTTTTTAAGCGTGGAAAAGAATAGGTATATGATTCAGGTAGTAAGAGGGTTTCAAGTAGATAATCTTTAAATTCTTGATTTAACTTTTTCTTTTCGGCATCTTTTACAGCCGATCGAACTTTATTTAGTTGTAAAAACAAAACCTTTTCTCTGAAAGGGATAAGTGTATCTTTTTGAGAGAAAAGGTTTGTGAAAAAGAGAGATATTATAATTACTAAATAGTATTTCATACCTCTAAAACGTATTTAATTGCAAAATGTTATAAATGCATGAAGTCTTTTTTAGCTAATAATTGTTCCTCAGTTTCTCTGTGGTCTGGATCATCAACACAACAGTCAACAGGACAAACAGCAGCACATTGAGGCTCATCATGAAAACCAACACATTCTGTACATTTATCTGTTGCGATATAATATACATCCATGTTCATAGGTTCAAAAGCATGTTGTGCATCAACATCATCACCGCTTAATGTAGTAATCATCCCTTTAAGTGATGTACCATCTGAATATTTCCATTCAGCACCTCCTTCATATATTGCGTTATTTGGACATTCTGGTTCACAAGCACCGCAATTGATGCACTCGTCTGTTATAATGATTGCCATAATTATTATTTTTTACAAATATAAAACTCAAAATCTAAAAAAATTTGTTTCTAACAAAGTTCTTTTATCTCGGAAATAAATTTTTCCGCAAATACGTTCGCTTTTTCTTCAGTCGTGCTTTCTGAATATATTCGAATGATAGGTTCCGTGTTGCTTTTACGTAAATGAACCCATTCATTTTCAATATATATTTTTACACCGTCTGTTTTGTCAACTTCAAAGTTTTTGTAGTTTTCTGAAACTTTTTCAAGAATTTGGTCAACGTTGATTTGAGGTGTTAACTCAATTTTATTTTTTGAAATAACATATTTAGGGAATGAATCTCTTAATTCCGAAGTTTTCATTCCTTTTTTTGCTAATGATGTTAAAAACAATGCAATACCAACCAAAGCGTCTCTGCCGTAGTGTAATTCTGGGTAGATGATACCACCGTTTCCTTCACCGCCAATAATCGCGTTTTCAGCTTTCATTTTAGCCACAACATTCACTTCACCAACAGCGGCAGCGAAGTATTTTAAACCTTTTGCCTCTGTAATATCTCTCAATGCTTTTGTAGAAGATAAATTGGATACGGTTGCTCCTGGTGTATGTTGTAGCACATAGTCAGAAACTGCTACCAATGTATATTCTTCACCAAACATAGAACCATCTTCACAGACCATAGCTAAACGATCTACATCTGGATCTACAGTGATACCTAAATGTGCATTTGTCTCTTTTATTTTGTCAGAAAGATCTGTTAAATGTTCAGGTAATGGCTCTGGATTGTGAGGAAAATGTCCTGTTGGTTCACAATACATTTCAATGACGCTTTCAACACCTAATGCTTTTAATAAAGCGGGTACAAAAATTCCTCCGGTAGAATTTACTGCATCAACAACAATTGTAAAATTTGCTGCTTTGATAGCATCTTTATCAACCAAAGGTAAGTTTAATACTGCGTCAATGTGTTTTTGTAAGTAAGTATCGTCGTGTGTAACTATTCCTAAATCATCTACTTCTGCAAAATCGAATGAATCATTAGCAGCTATTTGTAGAATTAATTCACCCTCTTCACCAGAAATAAATTCTCCTTTATTGTTAAGAAGTTTTAACGCATTCCATTGTTTTGGGTTGTGACTAGCAGTAAGAATGATTCCTCCTTGAGCTTTTTCCATGGGTACTGCAACTTCAACCGTTGGAGTAGTGGATAAACCTAAGTTGATCACATCGATTCCTAATCCAACTAATGTGTTTTCAACTAAATTAGAGATCATTAATCCTGAAAGTCTTGCGTCTCTTCCTATAACTACCTTTAATTTTTTATTTGGATTGGTTGATTTTAACCAAGTTCCATATGCAGCTGCAAATTTCACAGTATCAATCGGAGTTAAACCTTGATCTACTCTTCCTCCAATGGTGCCTCTAATTCCAGATATTGATTTAATTAACGTCATGATAATTTATTCAAATGATTTTTTTAAAGCAATCATTTTTAAGCAAGCGATTGCACATTCAATTCCTTTATTCCCATGAATTCCTCCTGAACGATCAATGGATTGCTGTATGTTATTGTCTGTCAACAAACAAAACGAAACTGGAGAATTATATTCCAACATGACATTCATTAATCCTTGGGTTGCTCCTTGACAAACAAAGTCAAAATGACGTGTTTCCCCTTGAATCACTACACCAATCGCAACAACCCCGTCAACATCCGTATTATCCAACATAAATTGAGATGCTAAAGGTAATTCAAACGCACCAGGCACATGTCTAATTATAATATTCGATTCTGGAACACCATTGTCTAATAATGCTTGTTTAGCACCTTCGAATAAATTGTTTGTGATTGTATCATTCCATTCAGAAACGACAATGCCGACTTTAAAATCGGCACCGTTTGGAATATTTTCTTTGTTATAATCTGATAGATTTTTTAATGCTGTAGCCACTATTTTACTATTTTGTTTTTAGTTCTTGCAATATATTTATCTATTGCTTTCGCATTAGAGAAAGTCAAATAATTACTTTTAATTCTTGTGTAAAGTTCAGAGGCACGTTCAAAATCATTTAATTTCTCAGCAACTAAACCTGCTTTAAATAAATATTCTGGTGAAGTTTTTTCGTTTTCATTTAAATCTGCAGCTTCAATATACAATTCAAGAGCTTCATCGTATTTTTTTAATTCTGATTTACAATCTCCTTGTAAACCAATTTTATAAATTGATAAATATGTATCTTCTACATTAACACCTTCTAATTCATCTAGAGCCTTTGTAAAGTTGCCTTTAGCCATATACTGACGTGCTAATACAAACTGAGCTAATTCTCCTCCTTGTTTACCATCATAATTTTTTACAGCAGGTTCTAACATAGAGATTGCTTTATCTGTTGAATCTTTCGCAGCATAATTCAAACCAGACCAATAAGCGTCTTTTGATTTTTCGTTACTTGGTCCCCAAATAAACTGTCTATAAGTAAAATAACCTAGAGATAAAATGATTAAAGCACCTAGACCATAGGTTGTTAATCGTAATTTATTATTTTCTTTTAATTGTCTTTTAAAGTCTTCGAAAGAGAAATTTTCAAACATGGTTTTTGTTTTAATAAGGACAAAAATAATATTTTATTCAAATGAAGAAATCATTTTTATGAAAGATTAATATTTAGATATCAACAATTAATGAACTAATAACTCATTTTTTAAATTGACGAAAAGTCAAGTTAATGCGTGGATCTTTTACTTTTATCTCTTTTTTAAGTTGATGTAACCAATGTTGTTGTGATTCCATATCCATCAATAACAAAGAACCATTTTCGAGTTTAATTTCGATTTTTTCTCCTGTTTGTTTGTGTTTGAGTTGAAAAGTTCGTGTTGCACCAAAACTAAGCGAAGCAATTGTTCCAGCTGAATCTAATTCTGGTTCGTTATCACTATGCCATGCCATCCCAATTTCTCCAGAATTATACAGGTTCAACAAGCATCCATTGAATTGCATGTTTAATTCTTTTTCCAATATTTGTTTAAGATCCAAAACAACAAGTGACCAAGGATTAGTAATTTTCTTTTGTCTGGAATAGGTGTATTCGATCTGCTCATCTCCTTCAAAGGAAAATTGACGTTTGGTAATGATTTTTTTACCAAATAAAGTAAGTTCGTCGTGTTTCCAATTAACCTCTTTCATTAATTGATGGAAAATAGAGTTTTCTGAATCGTTGATAAAATAAGGTATATAGCTAGTTGATCCATTAAAAGGTAGCAGATTTGAATTTTTATTTTGTTTAAATAGATTTTTCATTTTAAATAATGTGATTTTAATTTTTAATTTATTTATTGATTAAAAATAGTTTAAATCAAATTCGCTTCTAGTTTAAAGTATATATTAAGTTTAAAATTTGATTTTATTTAGCTTAAGAATGTTGTAATAAATAAATATTACTAAATTAACTAAATTAAAAAAGAGTCATGAGGTTACTTATTTTGATTTTTATGTTTACTATGTCGGTGATGCATGCACAGGTGTCACATGTTACTGTAGGATTAAAAGATTCAAAATGGGTCCTTTATGTTGATAATGAGCCGTATTATATTCGAGGGGGGGGTGGTACTGTTAATCTTCAACAATTGAAAGATGCTGGTGGGAATACCATTCGAACTTGGGGTATTGAACACGCTCAACAGATACTTGATGAGGCTCAACATTTAGGTTTAAAAGTAATGTTAGGTTATTGGATACAACATGAAAGGCATGGATTCGATTATAATGATTCAATAGCAGTTCAAAATCAATTTAATCAAGTAAAACAAGCTGTTTTGAAGTACAAGGATCACCCTGCATTACTCATGTGGGGAATCGGAAATGAATACGAATTAGCCTATACAAACACAACAGTTTGGCGAGCTGTGAACGATATTGCTAAAATGGTGCATGAACTTGATCCAAATCATCCAACTTCAACAGTTACTGCAGGTACAAGTCTAGAAAAATTGAAGTTTGTCAAAAAGGAATTAACGGCTATTGATATTTATGGTATTAATACATATGGAGATATAGAAACTGTCCAAGAAACTTTAGATTCTGGAGCTTATAATGGTCCATATATGATTACTGAATGGGGGCCCAATGGACACTGGGAATCGCCAAAAACACCTTGGGGGATGTCTATAGAACAGAATTCTACTGAAAAAGCAACGTGTTATTTGGATCGATATCATAAATATATTGCTGCAAATAGTAATCAATGTGTTGGTTCATTTGCTTTTCTATGGGGACAAAAGCAAGAATATACGCATACTTGGTATGGATTATTTAATGAAAAAGGGAAGTCAACCGAGGCAATCGATGCGTTGACTTTTTGTTGGAAAGGTAATTATCCTGAGAATCGTTCACCTCGAATTGACTCTTTAAAAATAGACGATCAAAAGGATGTGAAGTTTGGATTTTTCATTTCGCGTAGTAAACATCAATTTAATGTTTATTCACAAGATTTTGAAAATGATAAAATAAATTATGATTGGGAGTTATATCCAGAAAGTACTGATTTAAAAATGGGAGGTGATGCTGAGTTAAAACCAAAACCAATTGATGGAAGGATTTCAAAAAAAAATGCTGCTAGTATAACCTTAAAAACTCCAACAAAAGAGGGGAATTACCGCTTGTTTTTAACCGTTTCAGATTCTAATAAAGTAGCGTACACAAATTTTCCATTTCAAGTGAAACCAGGAAAACCAAAGGTAGTAACTATCAAACCGGAAGAATTAAATTCATTTAACAATGAATAAAAACAACTACATAGTTTTGTTTTTTCTACTTTCATTATTGAAAGGCTATTCTCAACGAAATGTTGATTCCTCATTATTCAATCCTAATCAAAGCGGAATTTATCCAAAAAAAATCGTTTCTGCAATCGAAAACATCAATGTATCAGGGTATTATCGTTTTTTAGGATGTTTTTCGGATAGGTCACTTCAGTATCCTGAAATGGGTGCGGTAAATAAAAGCCTTTTTATCGGCGATGATAGTAATATTCCTCAACTTCTAATGAATGTTTCTGGTAAGCCTTCAGCAACAACTTCTTTTTCGACAGATATTTACATTTATACTCCATTGAGTGGTTCGACATCAGATTATGTTAAAGGGCTTAATTTAGGAGTAAATTTATTTGGATCTCATAAAACTTCAATAGGAACTTTCCAGGTCAAAACAGGTGGTATACATTGGTATGCATTGAGTCCGATGACTTTTGCTTCTAATACTGGTTATAATCGTTTCAGTTTGTTTGAACGTAATCCTTGGGATCCAAATACTGGAAATTTAATGAATCGTTATACGAATTATTTTAAAAATGGTACGCTTACCCAAGATACAAGGTGGGGACAACAAGCTTTTCAAGGATTTATTTTTGAGGGTTTAACGATGCCACATAGCTTCTCTTTTGCAATTATGCATGGAAAGTCTCAGTTCAATGGTGGGGCGCTGCCAAGGCCTAATTTACTTTCTGGTGGTAAAATTAGAAAAGAGCTTAAACAAGGTTTTGTTAGTTTAAATGCAATAACAAGTAAAACTTATACCGATAGTTTGACTAATGTGGCAATCGGTTATAATATGATTACCTCAGAATTTGATCTAAAAAGTAAGTTTATAGAATTTAGTGGAGAGGTAGGTGTAGGAAATTATTATAGCCCTACAAGTGTAGGGAAATGGGGTGAAGCTATTGATCTTAAATTTAAATCAACAAAAAGTTTGTTACCATTTCCAATTGAATTGAGGTTTGTCAGAATTAGCCCTCGAGTGATAAATAATAATGGTGTATTTTGGAATTCAAGTATTCAGGAATATAATTCAGCTTTTTCAGCTAATCAAGCTCCAGGAAGTCAGACTCCGATGATTCCATTTGCAAGTTCATTAGTTTCGATTGGTCAGCTAACTAACAATAGAACTAGCGCTATTTTAAATGTTGATTTAAATTTAGGAGAGAATCATAAGTTAGCGATTGGATATAGTTTGTCTCAAGAAATCAATGCTTTATCCAAACAAATCACTTATGGCCATCCGGCAAATAACTTGGCACTATCTCGTTTCTGGAGGTGGAATTTTCCTTCTGGAGTGGGGCCGTATGCTAATTTAAATAAAATTTATAGGGGAGTTTATGAAACAGTATCTATCACAGATTCTATCTCTGCGAAAGGTTTCAATTCGATTGAAGTATGTTATAAAAATTCGACCAAATTGCTAAATAAACGTTTGATGCTTTTATATCTTGGAGGATTTCATACAGTTCAAAGAAGTTTTTCATTTATGCCTCAATTTAACAATTTAAGTTATTTACAAAGTTTAAATCAACAAATTGAATTTTATTTAGAAATACATCCGAAATTTATTTTATCGAATTATTTTGGTTATGATCGTATTATCGCTTGGAAATTTACAGAAATAGATATACAAACCTTAAAGCATAAGGATCAAACTGGTTATAGTTATGCAATTGGTTTAGATGTTGAATTGGCAAAATCTGTTGGTTTGTATCTAAGACAAAGATGGATTAATTATCATGATAAAAACTTTGTACTAGATCGTTACAAAGGAACTGAAACTACTGTAGAACTTAAAATATTTTTTTAAATGAAAATTTATACTCTAATCTTTTTTTCTTTGCTTAATTGCTTTTTGTTTGGGCAAGATGGGAAAAAAGTTCAATTTGTTGGAGGTGCACGTTCCTTGTTAAGTGCATCTGACATATCTACAAATGAAACAGATACGGTTACTGTTGGAAAAACAACAGGGGGATATGCTTTAATTGATTTAGGCGTTAAAATAAATCCGAATCCTAAAACGGAAATATTAGGTATGTTTAGAATTAATAACGCTTTTGGGGGATTTTGGGGAAGCGATGTGTCCTTTGGTGTTCGTCAATTACACGTCAAAGGAATTGCTGGAAAAGGGATTAGATATCAAATTGGAAATATTGATTATAAGCTAACACCATATACTTGTTTTAATTCTAATCCAGATTTAATCTTACCGAGTTTCGGTACAACAGCTATAAAAGAGCAGATTATCAATTATGAAAGTTTTTATAAAGCGAACACATGGAGACAACAAGGAGCTGCTGTAGACTTTATTCTCAATTTTAATAAATATAATGATGAGGTTAAGGTTAAAAGTTTTCTTTTTAGATTGAATCCATCTAATCAATCGTCTTTATTTGAGAGACTTTACGGAGGAGGTAGTATTGTATTAAATCAGCATAAAAACTTTCAAATTGGAGCAAATTATGCGAGTGTATTTGATGTGAGAGGAACAGCTTTAAATAACGATTTCTATCGAAATCATGTTACTACTTTGATCTATGACTACAAATATGATTTTGAAAAGTTTCAGCTTCAATTTTCTGGAGAAAGTGGTATCTCAAATACCTTTTCAGCTGAGCAAATTAATCCTCAATTAAAAGATTATTTCATCCATGTAAAAGCAAAATCAATTTTGAAAAAAACAGGGATTCAGTTTGAAGCAAGCTTTATGGATAATGGGGCTGATTTTCGTAGCGCTGGAGCACAATCAAAAAGAATTGATTTTAATCAGCAAAATACATATTATCAAAGATATACTAATAATCAAATTATTAGGCCGATTAGCTATTACGACTTATACAATGATCCTGCTTTGTATTCTATGCAATTTTCTACAAAGTTGATGGAGTATAATCCTGCAATTAACAACGTGCTACCATATGGAATTGCTACATTCAATCGAAGAGGTGCTTACTTTTCAATCAATTATAACGATAAAAAAGATAGAATAAGAACAGAATTTAAGTATCATCTTCTTGGAGAAGTAAGGGGGCAAGGGACATTAGCATTGAGAAAATTTGATTACTTAGTTGGTTCTATAAATTTTAATCCATCTGCTGTTTTTAATTGGAAAAAATCACAGACATTATTTTTAGCGGTAGCATATCAACATACAAATCGAAATAGTCAACTGCCATTAGAATCAATTAATCTTCAGTCTTACACCTTGAATTTTGGGTTTTCTTGTGAAATTATAGATAAACTTTATCTGATAGGAAATAGTTATTTGTTTCAAAGTAAGGGTAATGAAATAATGCCTGTTAGAGATTCGGAGGGAGTGATAATTAACTTCCAACCAACTAGTATTTCGGGAAGTGAATACTGCCTATCAAGTGGTTTGAAATTTGAATTTTCAAAAGATGTTTACTTAAGTATTTTTTACGAACATAACGTAAATAATTTTATGGCATATAAGCCATACAATTTCAATCAATTTCAAGTTGTTTATTTTATGAAATTTTAAGTATGGAACGCATTTTATATACTCTACTTGTAGTAATTTTTCTTGTAGGTTGCAGGAAAGATGAACTAAAGAAAATTGATGGGCCTTCATTGGCTGATTTAAATGGGAAATTTTCAATAATTGCCAATTTAAAAGCAAGTAAAGATTCGGTTAATTTCTCCGCTAATGAATCCGTTTTTTTTACAGCTGAATTTTCAAAAGTATCTACCTGGAAACTAGAAATTATTGGTCAAACAAGTGGTGCCATAAAAGAAATTTCGGGTGTAGGAAGTAAATTGACTGTTAATGAAACAACTTGGGGAGGTGCAACTACTTTTTTCCCTATCTTTAGGTCAGAATTATGTACTGTGCGACTCTCTGTTCAGGGTGAAAAAGATACGCTAATAACAACTGTTAAAATCAAAGAACCTAAAGTAAATTCGGGATTTGTTGTTGCTGACTTTGAGTCTCCTTTTAATACCGGTTGGTCCTCTTTTGTGCAGTCTGGTGCTAATATGGATTTTCAAATAAAGGATGATGACTTAGCACCTGAAGGGGCAGGGTACCTGAATATGGCTGGAACAGTAGATTGGGATTGGTTAATAGGTTTAATTAATTTTAAGGCAACTGCTTACGGTGCTAAAACTTTTCCACTAAGTTCAAATCCAGACAATTTATATTTCAATTTACTTGTTTGGGGCGAACCAAGTTTAACAAATAGTTTAGTTCTTTTTCAATTTCAAGAAGATGAAAATGGGGATGGTAAATTCAGTTCAAATTCTGAAGATATGTATTCACATCAGATTACGATTAATTGGACTGGTTGGAAATTAGTTAGTATACGATATAGTGATCTACTTTCGCTTGTAAATGGTTCACCAGCAGCTGCTTCAGGTAATGGTGTTTTTGAGCCAAATAAGTTGATGCAAATTAACATGCTCCATTTAGCAAATCCAAAGTCAGGTTTTGCAAAATCGAAGTTGGACTACTTGATATTTACTGAAGGTAAACCAATCGAACCATGATTCATAAAAAAACACATATCATTCTTTTTTTTACATTCAGTTTTTTGTTTACTTATTTAAGTGCACAAAAAGTCGAATCTGAAGCAAAAACAAAATGTTTTAATTTCAAAACTTTAGGTTTATATGATTCTACGGAATCAATATCGAATTCTATACATGGATTCACACAATTGAACGTTTTTGATGGAACTAATTCTGATGAAGTTTGGTGGTCTAAAAATGCAATCTGTGTGCAAGGAAAATTTGAAATAGATTCTTCAAAAACAAATTATTTGTTTTTGAAATGGAATAAAGATCAAACGGAATGTGATTGGGTAGGGTTAGGTTTTGGTTGGGATGGTTGGTCTGCCAAAGATATGGCTTATTTAAAAGATTCTTTGGCTTTTGCTCTTACATTACGTTCTTCAAGAGAAATATCGAATTTGCCATGGGCATTCGGTCTTGAAGATTATAATGGTAATCAATGTTGGGTAGGGTTTAAAAAAGATTTTTTATCTAAGTCTAGTATAAACAAAACATGGAATACTATTTTAATACCTGTAAGTGCGTTTCCAATAATGGAGAATGAGGTAGATTTAACCGCAACGAAGCAATTAATTATTCAGTTATTTGCAGCAGGTGAAATAGAATTAAAGTCTATTCGAATGGTGCCTTTTCAAAATAAATAATTCATTATTGTTTTTGAATGATTTGTCTGTAATTTATATTGTCTTGTTCGATAGAAATAATATAAGTACCAGGGGATAAATGCTTCAAAGAAATGGAATGAATAGGAGTTGTATCGTTTCGAGCTTCTATTATTTTACCCTCTATGGTGTAAATCTTAAAATTAAGAATGGATGAATTTGAATTTAAGTAAAGCTCATCATTTGTTGGGTTTGGATAGAAACTGAGTGATTCAGGAACATCATCTATTGATGCTTTAGGATCAGGTTGATAAACTCTTACAAAGTCAATCTTCATCTCAGCGGGAAAAATAGTAGACTGATCAGGATATCCTGGCCAGTTGCCACCAACAGCAAGGTTTAAAATTAAGTAAAATGGTAAATGAAATTCTTCTGTACCATTCACATTGTTTTTAATATTTAATTGATAATAAATAACATCATCCATGAACCATTGAATTTTTGTAGAATCCCAAATGATACTATAATTATGGTAAACAGCAGGGTCAGCTGCTACAACTCCTCCCCAGTATTGGTGCCCCATATTATCCCAATGAGCTGTACCATGTATTTTCATTTCTGAATTAATATGTTCCATAACATCAATTTCCCCACACTTAGGCCACGAAACTTGATCGATTGAAGTGCCTAACATCCAAAAAGCTGGCCATAATCCTTTTCCTTGTGGACATTGAATACGACTTTCGATTTTTCCGTACTTTGTTGAGAATTTGCCTTTAGTACTAATTTTTGCAGATGTATATGAATTTGAACCATATGGTTCTTTTTTAGCAGTAATGGTTAGTTGTCCTTGAGAAATATTTAAATTATTTGAACCAGCTGTATAAAATTGCGATTCATTATTACCCCAACCATTTCCACCTGTTTCTTGAATCCACTTGGTATCGTCTAATTTATTTTCATTGAATTCATCACTCCAGATCAAAGTCCATTGAGCATGAACATTACAATTAATCAATAGGATTATGAGATATAGATATTTCATAGTATTTTTTATTTAATATAAATAGATTTAAAGACAAAAATGAAGGGGCTATTTTCAACGTAGCCCCTTTGTGATCTATAATAATTGAATATGATTTATTCTTTAATTACTCGAGAAATATGACTTCCAGCATTTGTATTTACTTCTATAAAATAAATACCACAGTCATATTTTGATAACTCTAATTGATAATCTGAATTTCCAATAGAATTAAAGTTAGAAATTAGTTCACCATGAATTCCGAAAACATTTAATGTTTGAATTAGTTCATCACTATGAATGAATAAATTAGATGATGTTGGGTTTGGATTTAAACTAACATTAATATTATTCAATCTAGGTAGTGAATTAGTTAAACAAACTCCACACTGATCATATGTGATGGATAAATCTCCTTGTCCAATTACCCATCTTCTGTTGGCATATGAATTATAATCGGTAACAGGAGCACAACCACCTCCATTTTGCATATCGTTAATTAAGTTTTCAGTTTTTCCGTCTTTAACGATTAAATATTCAATAGTATCTTTAGGTGCTGGAGATAATTTAATAGTCCAAGTTCCATCGCCATTTTTCACACCTTGTGGTCCCCATGCAGGGTTCCAACTCCAGATAGCTCCAGTAAGGTTGACTTGTTTTGCAGAGTCGCAAATTTGTACTGTAACATTTAAATCCGGGTAAGAACATGGTACACAACGATCATAAGAGATCGATACATCTCCCGAACCCACGTCCCAACGTCTGTTTGCATAACCAGAGTAATCTGTAACAGGAGCACAAGTTCCTCCATTTTGCATATCTGAAATCAAATTTTCTTGAACACCATCAACGATAACTAAATATTCCATATTAGCAGTTGGTTTAGGGCTTAAAGTAAATTTCCAAACACCATTTCCTTGATCTTTAGCAATAGGACCTCCATTAGGATCCCAATTCCACCATGGACCAGTTAATCGAACAGAGTTAGCATTTGTTTTACAAACCTCTACAGTGATATTTAATTCATCAACAGTACATGTACCACATTTACCATAAGTGTTGCTAATAGCTAAGCCATCTGTTGTTAACCATTTACGATTAGCATAGGTAGCTTTATCAGTAACAGGTGCACAGGTTCCTCCATTTTGCATTTCTGAAATTAAATTTTCTTGAACACCATCAACAACCAATAAATACTCCATTGCGTCTGTTGGTGCTGGTGAAAAAGTAAAAGTCCAAGTACCATTTTTATTGTCTACAGCCTCAGGTCCACCTGTAGGATTCCAACTCCACCAAGGTCCAGTTAGTCTAACTGACGTTGCTGATTTACACACCGTAGTTGTAATGGTTAAGTTTTGCGAAAATGCATTACCCAAAAACAATACGGAAAGTATAAGTAATTGTATAAAATTTTTCATAGTCCTGTAATTTTAGATTTTCTTAAAAATAATTAATAATTGTATAAAATACAATAAGTAAAAATCTTTTTTTCTTTAAAACTAAATTTTAACCAATTATAATTTAAATTGAAATTCAGTTTCTGAATATAGTTGTTGAAATAGAATAGAATCAAAAGAAAATAATTTCGCAGGCCTATGTTTAACATTAGCTTGTTTTTCAGTGTGTTTAACTAAGGGTATGTGCTTTAATTTCTTTCTGAAGTTTGCTTTGTCTAATGTTGTTTCATAGACAAATTCATATAATTGTTGAAGTTCGTTAAGGGTGAATTTTAATGCTAATAATTCAAAACATACAGGTTCATTTCGCATTTTTTTCTTCAATAATTCATAAGTTGATTGAATAATTAAATTATGGTCGAAAGCTAATTCGGGAATATCATCAACAGGTTGCCATTTTACTTCTTCTGCCCAAGAGGAGGCGGTTGCTTTGAATTCGGACATTCTAAGTAGAGCCAGGTAAGCACTCGTTATCACACGACCTTGAGGATGTCGATTTGGATTTCCAAAAGTCTCTGCTTGATGAAGATCTACATTTGATAAATTTGTCAATTCTACAAGTATTCTGTTTGCCGCTTCATTTAGGTCTTCATCCGGGTAAACAAGATCTCCAGGTATAGCCCAATTGTTTTTATATGGTTCCATCGCGCGTTTGATCAAAAGCACATGTATTTTACCATTTTGAAAACCAAAAATGACACAATCCAAAGAAAAGGAATACGTAAAAAAATCTTTAAACTCGATTTTATACATAAGCTTATTTAATTAGTTCAATTAACTTGCTCAACGGACCAATTTGTATGCGAAAAAAACCGGGTTCATTTACAAATTCTCCTGATTGATTTGCATATTTTAAATCGTTATTGGATAATAAAAAAGAGACCTTTTTTGTTTGTCCTGGAAGTAAGTCTATTTTATCAAATCTTTTCAATTGTTTTACTGCTGGTGTTAGTTGTGCTTGTAAGTCAGAAATATATAACTGCGCAACTTCTTTTCCAGCGCGAAGTCCTTTGTTTGTAATGTCTATACTTATAAGGATAGTATCTGAATCATGGTATTGATCTTTATTGACAACCAAATTTGAATAGGTGAAAGTACTGTAACTCAAACCATGTCCAAATTCCCACTCAGGATCAAAACCGTTCCATTCATTTGTTTTTGATTTTTCAACACTTTTTGGGTGATCGTAATGTTCAATTATACCGCTGTATTTTGGATAAGTATAGGGTAATTTACCACATGGATTTTCCTCCCCATAAACAATTTTTGCGCATGCAGATCCTCCATAATCTCCAGGTAAATATAATTGTACTATTGCATCTAATCCTTCTACGATAGGGTGTAGCGTTCTTGGTCTTCCTTCTACCAAAAATGCAATGACTGGTTTACCGGTACGAATAGCGCATTTTGCGAGCTGTAATTGTGCTTCTGGTAAATCTAAATCTCGAATATCACCTGGTTTTTCAGTGCCTGGTAATTCCCCCAAACAAAGTAAAATGACATCATTTTTTAATGCTTCTTCTTTTAATTTGATTGTGTCTAGTATCCTGCTTGATTCCCATCCGTCCTTGTATTCGTTCACAGCACCTTTAACATAAGAAATGGAAGGATTTCTCGACTTAAACGCATCAAGAATGGACATCGGTCCAGGGGTGTTATAGGTAGTATCTATTCCTTGCCAAGTGTGTGTCCATGCGCCATTCAATGCATTCAATGAGTTAGCTGTCGGACCTATAATTAAAATTTTCGTGTTCTGGTTTAAGGGCAGAATATTATTCTTGTTTTTTAATAAGGTAATGGATTCTAAAACTGCATTTTCAGCTTCTTTTTTAAATGTGGAAGTTCCAAATAAATAGTCCTCTCCTTTAGTTTTATTTAAATTATCGAATAATCCAGCATACAATTTTACGCGCAAAATACGACGAACTGCATCCTCCAAACGAGTGGAATCGATTAGTTTTTCTTTGATTGCTTCGTTGAATAGCGTACAATAATCTTTGTAAAGTGGAGATGTTGGAACCATACTCATATCCACACCGGCTTGAATTGCTTGTACAATACCTTCTTTATACGATCCAGCAGTTTGATGAACTGAAGATAATAAACTAAAATCTTCCCAATCAGAAACAACGAAACCTTTAAATCCCCAATCTTGTTTTAGAAGTTTAGTCAATAGATTGTAATTTGCATGACCTGGAATACCATTTACGCTACCACTATTCACCATAACCGTAAGTGCGCCTGCTTCAATTGCTGCTTTGAAAGGCGGGAGATATAATTCTGACATGTATTTTTTAGGAATCCAAGCTGGTGTTCGGTCTCTTCCTGACTGCGGCATACTGTAACCTACAAAATGTTTTAAACAGGAAACAACATGAGTTCTATCTATTTTGTTTTCATTTCCTTGATAGCCTAAAATAAATTGTTTACCAAGTTCGGAAGCTAGGTAAGGATCTTCACCAAGTGTTTCAAAATACCGTGACCACAATGGTTGTCTACCCAAATCTAGTACAGGTGAGAAATTCCATCTTATGCCGCTTGCACGCATCTCAGTCGCAGTGATGGAAGCTGTTTTCTTTAAAATTTCTCGATTCCAAGTTGCTGCTAATCCAATTTCATGCGGAAATAGAGTAGCACCTTGGGTGTAATTTACTCCGTGTATGGCATCTATTCCATACAAAAGAGGGATTTTTGAGCGTTTCTTAAGGTAATATTGATTGATTGATTGATGAATCGATTTCCATTCACTCAATGTTAAAGTATGCGAACTGACATTTAAAATGGAGCCAACATGGTATTTTAGTATAGCTTCATTTAACTTAATTTCATCTATTTGTAAAGGTTCGAGAATTTTTCCAATGGTATCTGTTTTTAAAATAGCGTCCAAAGTGATTTGACATGTTTGTCCAATTTTTTCTTCTAAGGACATGTTTGCCATCAATAGCTTAATTTTCTCTTCAACCGATTTTTCAAATTGTTCCTTTTTCATCTGACAAAAGCCAAAAGAGTAGTAAATGATGAAGCAAACTATCAATATAATCTTACGCACAATTTAGAATTTTATAATTTATTTGAAAATAATAAATATTGTCTTTGGTACAATAACTATTTTGTGAAAATTAGTAGGTCTTTTTAGTTATAGAATCAATTTTTATTTTTTTCTATTTTTGTTACACAATTTATTTTGACTTTATGAAAAATTTTAGATTGTACTTCCAAACTTTTTTCGGACAATATCTTAAGCTACATTTTGATATCCAAATTCGATATCATCTTTTACGATAAATGATAATATAAATTTGCACTAAAAAAAGTGCAGTTTCAATTAAAATGCGCACTTTTTGTAGTGCAATTATTGTTTTTCTACCTTGGAAATACTTTTTTCGTACGTTGTATTTGCTTATGTGTAAAGAAAATCGAAAAATTTTCACAACAAAATAGCTGTTAACCTGAGTTCAATTGTTAAGTTTTTATTAATTAGCAACTTAATGAAGTTTCTTTGGTTTCCCTCCTAGAGGAGGGATTAAGGGAGGTGATTTATCATCTTGAGATTAATCAAATAAGAATCGAGCTCAGGTTGTTAAATTTATTTAAAAGATATTAAATTGGATATTTGTATAATAAATGTTGTTTATTATCTACAATAGTTTTAATTTTGATTAAAATAACCATCAAATGGCTTCGTTGAAAAAACAAATAATTTTCCCAAAGCACCAACATATTTTAACTACTTTAGGTGAAAATATAAAGCTAGCAAGGAAAAGGAGAAAATTGACGACAATACAAGTCGCTGAGCGTGCAAGTATAGATCGTTCAACCTTATATCAAATAGAAAAAGGAAACGCACGCGTTTCATTGGCTGCTTATTTTAATGTGTTCAGAGTGTTAGGATTACAAGATGATTTTTTAAAATTAGCGGATGACGATGAACAAGGTAGGCTTTTACAAGATATGCGATTGTTAAGTGGTAAGTAGATGAAAAATAAAATGAAACATATTTATGTATTTGCAGATTGGATAACAAGTCAACATGAACCTCAATTTATCGGTACAATTACTGTAAATGAGGGAAAAGGAAAACAATTGTTTAGTTTTGAATATGATACTGCTTTTCTTAAAACTACAAAACCTTTTTTATTAGATCCTGAAATTTCTTGGTATGAAGGAGAACAATTTCCGATCGGGAAAAATTGCTTTGGAATTTTTAATGATTCGATGCCTGATACTTGGGGAAGAACACTGATGAAAAGAAGAGCATTGATAAATGGAAGTAAAGAAGAGAGATTTTTAAGTGAAGTTGATTTTCTATTAGGCGTCCATGATTTCGGGCGTATGGGTGGTTTACGTTTTAAGTTAGATAAAGAAGGTGGTTTTTTAGATGATGATTCTACATTTCCAACCCCTCCTTGGTCGTCTATTCGTGAAGTCCAGAACGGAATCCGATTAATTGAATCTAAAAAAGAAAATATTGAAATTAATAATTGGCTTAAAATTTTATTGGCACCAGGATCTTCACTTGGTGGAGCAAGACCAAAAGCAAATATTTTGGATGAAAATCAACAATTATGGATTGCAAAGTTTCCGTCAAAATTAGATGAGGTAGATAAGGGGTTATGGGAGTATCTAGCTTATGTGCTTGCAATTAAATCTGGTATTCAAATGTCAGAATGTAAAACACAAAAAGTTGCTGGAGAACATCATACCTTTTTCACAAAAAGATTCGATAGAAAAGCAGATAAAAGACTGCATTTTGCATCTGCTATGACCATGACGGGTAATAATGAATCGACGTTAAAAGATAAGGAAGCAAGTTATTTGGATATCGCTGAGTTTATTCAATTTAATTTATCAGACAGTAAAACGGAGCTTCATCAATTATGGCGACGTATTTTATTTTCAATTTTAATATCAAATACAGACGATCATCTTCGTAATCATGGGTTTTTATGGATGGATGGTACTTGGAAACTATCACCAGCTTATGATATTAATCCTTCCATAGACAAGAATGGGTTATCGTTAAACATAGATATGTATGACAATTCACTCAGTATTGATTTATTAGTGAGTGTTGCACCCTATTTTCAATTACAGGAAAAGGATTGTAAAATTATTATTAATGAGGTACGTGAAGTTGTTTCTCAATGGGAATCTGAAGCCAAAAACATAGGTATTTCTCGTTCTGAAATTTCGCTGATGCGTCCTGCTTTTCGAGTTTGATTACCTTTGTCCTTCCAATGCACATCGAACTAATATACCAAGACGAATACTGCTTTGTGGTGAATAAACCCTCCAATATGGTGGTGCATCATTCAAAGTATGTGGGTGATTTGGAGGAAGAATCCTTGGTCGAAATCCTAGAAAAACAAAATGTTAAAGGTCATCCTGTCCATCGGTTGGATCGAAAAACTTCTGGATTAATTCTATTTGTAAAGGATAGTAAAAACGTTTCGATTTTTCAGAAAATGTTTGATGATAAGTTGATAAAGAAAAAATACTTGTCATTGGTCCGAGGATTTGTTTCTCAAGAAGGAGAGGTAGATTCTCCAGTTAAAAACGAGCGAGGAAATTATAGAGAGGCGTTATCACGATTCAAACCGCTTCATAATTTTGAATGGAATTTACCGGTGGAACCTTATCAAACGTGTCGTTATACATTATTAGAATTTGAACCAGTAACTGGGAGAATGCATCAGTTACGAGTTCACGCAAACAAAATGGCTCATCCGATTATCGGCGATCCAAAATATGGAAACAGACACCACAATCATTTTTTTGAGGTATATTTTGGATATGCTAGGTTATATTTGCATGCGTATTCGCTAGCATTTCCTCATCCTATTACAGGAGAAGAAATTAAATTAAAAACAAAATCACCCGAGTTTTGGAACGATTTGGGAATAATGAATTTAGAAACATTGTATGAATAAGATTCAGTTTATAGAACAACAAACTTCACTTGTTACCAAAGCGATTGAAAATACAGTTGCATTGTTAGAAGAAGGTGCGACCATTCCGTTTATAGCGCGTTATCGAAAAGAAAGAACGGGAGGATTGGATGAATTACAAATTGCATCAATCAGAGATAATGATAAGAAGTTTGAAGAAATAATTCAACGTCAAAAAACGATTATTAAGGCAATTGAAGAGCAAGGGAAATTAACCGATGAACTAAAAAGTAAAATTGAAAATGCTTTTGATTTAATTCAGTTGGAAGACATCTATTTACCTTACAAAAAGAAGCGTTTAACGAGAGGGGAGAAGGCACGTAAATTAGGTTTAGAACCACTAGCAAAAATGATTTTAGCACAAAAAGGGGGGACTCCAGAAAGATTAGCTGAATCTATTGTGAAGGGTGATGTGCAAGATGAAGATATGGCTTTGCAAGGGGCGAACGATATTATTGCCGAATGGGTAAATGAAAATGGAGCACTTCGTAATAAAATACGTCGTTTGTTTCAACGAAAAGCCGTTGTTACCGCTAAAGTAGTGAAAGGAAAAAACGAAGAAGGAGCAAAATATGCAGATTACTTTGATTTTAATGAATCCTTGTTTAAAATTCCATCCCATAGATTGCTTGCTATAATTCGTGGCGAAAAAGAAGGGGTGATTTCTTTTAAAGTGCAACCGGATAAAGAAGAAGCAATTTCGATGGTGCATGAGTTTTTTGTGCGAGGTGAAAACAGTGCTACTGATTTTATAAAATCGGCTTGTAATGATGGGTATAATAGGTTGTTGATGCCATCCATTGAAAATGAAATTATTAATGAAGCAAAATTGAAGGCGGATATTACTGCTATTCAGGTCTTTTCTAAAAACTTAAAACAATTATTATTAGCTCCGCCTTTGGGATCTAAACGTATTTTGGCGATAGATCCTGGATTTAGAACAGGGTGTAAAGTCGTTTGTATTGATGAAAAAGGAGATTTGTTAACGAATGTGACTATTTTTCCTCACGCTCCACAAAACGAACGGGATAAAGCAAGTGCAAAAATTGCGCAATTAGTTCAAGCGTATAAAATCGAAGCGATCGCTATTGGTGATGGAACCGCTGGAAGAGAAACAGAATTTTTGATTAAGAAAACACGATTTGACCGTGATATAGAAGTTTTTGTTGTGCGTGAAGATGGTGCTTCCATTTATTCAGCGAGTCCAATTGCACGGAAAGAATTTCCTGATTACGATGTAACAGTGCGAGGAGCGGTTTCTATAGGTAGAAGATTGATGGACCCACTTTCTGAATTGGTGAAAATTGATCCAAAATCGATTGGAGTGGGGCAATACCAACACGAGGTAGATCAAAAGTTATTGAAAGAATCCCTCGATGATGTAGTTGTATCTGCGGTAAATAATGTGGGGGTAGATGTGAATGTAGCGTCTTCTTATTTGTTACAATATGTTTCTGGTTTAAGCGCTTCTTTGGCTGAAAATATTGTAAAACACCGTCAGGAAATCGGAGCATTTCAATCACGAACTGAATTGAAAAACGTAAAAGGATTAGGTCCGAAAGCATTTGAGCAAGCCGCTGGTTTTTTGAGAATTAGAGAAGGTGAAAATCCATTGGATAATTCATCGGTTCATCCTGAATCTTATGAACTTATTTCAAAAATGGCGAAGAAATTAAAGTTGTCGGTTTCAGAATTACTAAATAATAATGAAGCCATTCAAGGATTGAAACAAACCGATTTTTCAGAGGTAGATTCTTTTACTTTTAATGATATCATTGAGGAGCTAAAAAAGCCAGGAAGAGATCCAAGAAAGAAGGCGAAAGTAATGGAGTTTAGCAAAGACATTCGTTCGATTGAAGACTTGAAAGTAGGATTTAAATTAACTGGGATAGTCACCAATGTAACTGCTTTTGGTGCATTTGTAAATATCGGAATTAAAGAAAATGGCTTGATTCATAAATCAAATTTATCCGACTCTTATGTCGAAGATCCTACCCAATATATCGCTTTACATGAACATGTAAATGTGGAGGTGATGGAGGTTGATGTGGCACGCAAACGCATTGGTTTGAGGAAGATTTAAATCTAATTTCCATATCAAATTCTATTTTACTAACTTTATGAGTTTGTAAAAAGTGAATGTTAAACATTTTTGTTTTAAAGTGTTTGATTTTCAATTTATAATTTGAAAGGTATGAATTCAATGATAGTAGCCTCTGTGCTCGTTTGTTATTTTTTAGTTTTGATTTTGATAGCGTATTTCACGTCACGTAAAGCAGATTCAGAATCCTTTTTCTCGGGAAACAAACAAAGTTCATGGTATTTAGTTGCTTTTGGAATGATTGGTACTTCATTGTCTGGTGTGACTTTTATTTCAGTTCCAGGGGCAGTCGGTGGAGGTGGTTGGCATTATTATCAATTAGTACTAGGTTTTTTCATCGGATATTTTGTTGTTGCGTATGTATTATTGCCTCTTTATTACAAATATAACCTCACTTCGATTTACCGTTATTTAGAATTTCGTCTTGGATTTCAAGCGTATAAATGGGGAGCAGGGTACTTTATTTTATCAAGAACGCTAGGTGCTGTTGTTCGTTTGTATCTGGTTATTAACGTACTACAATTATTTGTTTTTGATGAGTTGGGAATTCCATTTTGGTTGACAACCGTTTTAATTATGACGATGATTGTGTTGTACACGTTGAAAGGAGGAGTGAAAACCATTGTATGGACAGATACACTACAAACCGTTTTTATGTTGTTAGCCTTGGTTGTATGTATTTTCTCTATACAAAGCAATTTAGGATGGGATTGGGGCACGATTTGGACAGAAATGAAATCCAATAAATTAACTGAAGTGTGGGCGTTTGATGGGTTGAAAAAAGATTATTTCTTAAAACACGTACTAGGTGGTGCCTTTATTACAATTACGATGACTGGATTAGACCAAGAAATGATGCAGAAAAATATCAGTGTTAAGAATTTGAAAGATGCACAAAAAAATATGGTTTCATTTTCAGTGGTATTATTATTTGTGAATCTATTATTCTTATTTTTGGGAGGAATGCTTTACATTTTTGCGAAACAAAATGGGTGGCAATATCAACCAGATGATATGTTTCCTGCAATCGTTCAAAATCATTTACCTCAAGGAATTTTTATCATTTTCATTATTGGTTTGATTTCAGCTTTATTTCCATCTGTTGATGGTGCAATAACCGCATTGACTTCTTCTTTCTGTATTGATATTCTTGGTTTTCAACGTAGAGATGACTTAGATGAGAAAAAACGAGTGCGAATTCGTCAAATAGTGCATTTGAGTTTTGCGGTGTTGTTTTTATTATTAGTGTTTTATTTCAAATGGAAAAACGATAAAAGTATAATCAATTTGATTTTTGTTATCGCAGGATACACATATGGACCCTTATTAGGTTTATTTAGTTTTGGGATTTTAACTAAAAGATCAATTAAAGAAAAAGTAGTTCCATTTGTTTGTATTCTTTCTCCGCTTTTTTGTTATTTATTAGATAAAAATTCAGAAAAAATATTTTCGGGTTATCTATTTGGTAACGAAATGTTGATTTTAAATGGATTAATCACTTTTGTCTTATTATTTATAACAAGTAGAAAAAATGAGAATACTATTGTCGGATAATGGGTTGCATTTACGCTTTGCACCTTTAACATTAACTCGTCCTGTTGGAAATTTACGCATAGGTATTTTAACAAATGATGAACGTTGGAAACAATTTGTACCTGATGCTGAAATTTTCTTTGAAACAGAAAGTTATTTACAAAATAAATTTCAAGGAACGGATAAATGGGATGTTAAAATAAATGCAAATGTAATTCCAAATCAAGAGCTTGTAAGCCAAATTCAATCGCTAAAAAAGAATACAAGACTTTTAATAAATGGTGTTTCTATTGCGGAAAAAGGGAATGCGATTAAGGATGAGGTTGAATTTAACGGCGAAGCTCCTTTAATATTAAATCAACGCTGGGATTTGTATCAACAAAATAGTCAGGTTTTAAAGTCAGATTTTGATCTATTAACTATAGGTAGAAAATCACAAAAGTTATCATCTTCAAATACAATTATAGGTGATGCTTCACTTATTTTTTTAGAAGAAGGATCAAGTGTAGAAGCTTGTATTTTAAATACAACTAATGGACCTATTTATGTTGGTGTAAATGCTGAAATTATGGAGGGATCGGTTGTGCGAGGTCCATTGGCGTTGTGTGAATCTGCAGGATTGAAATTAGGAACTAAAGTGTATGGTCCTACCACCTTAGGTCCACATTGTAAGGTAGGAGGGGAGGTGAATAATGTTATTTTTCAAGCCTATTCAAACAAAGGTCACGACGGTTTTATTGGTAATGCTGTAATCGGTGAATGGTGTAATTTAGGTGCGGATACAAACTCCTCTAACTTGAAGAATAACTATTCAAATGTGAAAGCGTATTCTTATGAAACCGATCAAATGGAAAGTACTGATGTTCAATTTATGGGATTAATGATGGGGGATCACAGCAAGTGTGGGATTAATACGATGTTCAATACAGCAACCGTAGTTGGTGTTTCTGCAAATATTTATGGAGGAGATTTTCCTTCTAAAAAAATCGATTCATTTTCTTGGGGTGGTCCAAATCATAGAGTAGTTGATTTTCAGCTTGAGAAGGCTATTGAGGCTGCAAAAGCAATGATGGAAAGAAGAAACGTTCCGTTTACAGATGCAGATAAAGAAATCTTTGAATATTTAAGTCAACATAATCGTTAACGTATTTTAACCCTAAAAAACTAATCAATTCTCTATATTCGTTTGAATGAAGTCACTTATCGAATTATATAAACAAACATTTAAGTACAAATTCGTTGCCATCATGGTGATCGTTTCAAATTTGATGTTTGTTATTTTCAACTTATTGTCTCTTGTTCTTTTTATCCCCGTACTACAGTTGATTTTCCCAAAAAACAAAGACGAAATTAACTGGATTAAAGAACCAATATTCAATGGAGGATTTCTTGATTTTTTTAAATATTGTTCAAAATGGTATGAGTACACTATGCAACAAATGGTGTTGAAAGATCCAAAAGAAGCTCTCTTTTTTGTTTGTATTTCGGTAGTTTCAGCTTTCTTTCTTAAAAACGTTTTTAGATATTTAGCTATTTATTTTCAATCATTTCTGAGAATGTCAGTAGTACGTGATGTACGTGATAATTTATTCCGTAAAGCATTACGTCTTCCGCTTTCTTTTTACACGGAAGAAAGAAAAGGAGATATCATGGCAAGAATGAATAGTGATGTGAATGAGATTGAAGTTGCAGTAGTTTGTTTGTTAGAATTGATTTTTCGTGAACCGATTGCTATAATTATCAATTTGGTAGTGTTAATTTATTGGAGTCCATCTCTGACCTTGTTTTCGTTGATTTTACTACCAATTTCAGCTTTAATTATTTCTAGAATAGGTAAAAGTTTAAAGAAAACTGCCAAAGAAGGGCAAGAACAAATGGGGGTGTTATTTTCTTCTTTAGAAGAGAACTTAACTGGAATTAGAATTATCAAAGGGTTTAATGCTACAAAATATGTTGAGGAAACGTTTCGTAAAATCAATTTAAGACACCAACAATTAATCACATTGACTTTCAGAAAAAAAGATCTATCATCTCCCTTAAATGAATTTTTAGGATCTGTAGTTTTAGTATGTATTGTTTGGTTCGGTGGTTCCATGATTTTAGATTCAAGGGAAAATGCAAGTTTAACTGGGGAAGAGTTTTTAACTTTTATCATCGTTTTTTCTCAGTTACTTAGACCGATTTCCGGTATTGCTTTTTGTATTTCCAATCTTAATAAAGCAAAAGTTTCTCAAGATCGAATTAATGAAATTTTGAATTTAGATGAGAAAATTTATGAGACTGAAAATCCAGTTAAACTAGAGAAAATTATTTCAGGAATTACCTATAAAAACATCAAGTTTAAATACAAAGATAAGTGGGTGTTAAACGATATTAATTTAGAAATTCCTCAAGGAAAAACAATTGCTCTTGTAGGTGAATCGGGAAGTGGAAAATCAACTATAGCAGACCTTTTACCACGTTTTTATGATATTCAAGAAGGTGAGATTTTAATCAATGGAATCAATGTTAAAAATATTGGTTTAGAAGAATTAAGGAGTCATATTGGTATTGTTAGTCAAGAATCCATACTATTTAATGATTCGATAAAAAACAATATTGCTTTTGGTCTTGAAAATGTTTCAGATGAAGCAATTATGGAAGCTGCAAAAATTGCGAATGCGCATGATTTTATTTCTAAATTAGATCAAGGATATGATACTAATATAGGAGAAAGAGGAAACAAGCTGTCTGGAGGACAAAAACAACGAATTAGCATAGCAAGGGCTGTTTTACGTAATCCAGAAATATTGATTTTAGATGAAGCTACTTCAGCACTTGATACAGAGAGTGAAAAAACAGTTCAAGATGCGCTTGAAAAATTAATGAAAAATAGGACATCTTTAGTAATTGCACATCGTCTTAGTACTGTTAGGAATGCGGATAAAATAGTTGTGCTACAAAAAGGAAACATTGTTGAACAAGGAACTCACGAAGAATTATACGCACTAAATGGGGTGTATCATTCGTTATGTAGTTTACAAGGAGTGTAATATGTATGTATTACTGAAAAATATTCAAAGAAGCTTATTTTTGAAACTATTTTTTAGTTTTACTTTTCTATTATTTTCTTTTTTTTCCATTAGTCAGTTGTCAATTTCTAAAAAATTCACACCTAGTGGAATTGTTAATCAGGTTCTGAAAGGAAAAGGGGTAGAGATTTCAAATGTTACCTTTCGAGGAGCTTCCAATGCTTTGGGTACTTTTACTGCTAATAATACGAATCTAGGTATAAAAGAAGGAATTATTCTATCTACTGGAAGTATCTATAATGCCGTTGGTCCAAATAAAGAAGAAGATAAGTCAACTGATTTTGCTAAACCTGGTTACAATCTATTAGGTCCAACTTCATTCGATGCTGCTATTTTGGAATTTGATTTTACACCCCAAGGTGATACGATTGAATTTCAATATGTTTTTGCTTCGGATGAGTACCCGGAATATGTTGATAAGGAATTTAATGATATTTTCGGTTTTTTTATTTCTGGTCCAGGTATTTCTGGAGTTAGAAACATAGCTATTCTACCTGATGGAAACACGGTGGCCATTAATAATGTAAATCAGTTTAGAAATTCAAATTATTATATTTCAAACAATTTTGGTCAAACAATCGAGTATGATGGGTTTACTAAAGTTTTGACAGCCAGAGCTGTTGTTCAATGTGGTAAAACTTATCACCTTATTTTGGCGATTGCTGATATTCAAGATTATGTGTATGATTCTGCGATCTTTTTAAGTGCCAAAAGTTTATCAGTACCAACTAAATTTGAAATAAAGCAAACACTATCAAATTATTTTTTTGATGATGATAGTACTAAGATGCTTGAAAATTGTACATCGGCTAATATTCAAATAAAAAGAGCTGCTCAGTTTATTAATCGAAATACAACACTGAACATTTCAATTGAGGGAAGTGCAATTGAAAATAAAGATTACTCAAAGACGATACCTAAAACCATTAGTTTTAATTCAGGTGAATTAATCAAAGATATTTCATTCAACGCTCTGTATGACAAAGAAAAAGATACATTAGATTCATTAATTCTAATTTTTTCAGGACCAGAAATTTGTGAACCTATTCGTTTAAAATTTACTTTTCAAAGTATAGAACCACTAGATGTCAAACTACTAGATGATACAATACATTGTGAAGATCAACCAATTTTTTTGAAACCAATAATAAATGGAGGTTTGATACCATATAATTTCGTTTGGTCAACAGGAAGTTTTCAAGATTCTATTCAAATTTTACCCGATCAATCAACGAATTATAGTGTAACCGTAAACGATCAATGTTTTAAAACACCAATAACAGTTTCAAATACTGTTATTATCCCTTCTTACATTCCATTGTCAATAAACACAATACCAGAGTTCACTGAAATTTGCCCATTTAAGCCAACCTATATTCCTGTAAGGCCAACCGATGGAGGAGGTAATTATACATTTAAGTGGTTTAAAAATGATGAACTCTTTTTAGAAGCTAAAATTGATACTATAAAACCTGAAAAAACTTCAAATTATAAAGTTTTAGTTTCTGATCGATGTGGAGATACTGTATCTACTAGTTTCAAATATACTGTAACAAGTCCACCTTTAATAACTAATTTATCTGGCGATTCTGTCATTTGTTATTTGGATTCAAGTTTAATTAAAATTCAAGCAACAGGTGGTTTTGGTAAATATTCATATAGATGGGAAAATCTAAATTCAAATGCTGATTTTGTCTATTCAAAAAATTTGTCATCTAGTTGGGTATATGTAAATGTGGGAGACGAATGTAAGACTTTTGAAATTCGAGATAGTTTTTTTGTAAGAGTAATGCGACCTTTTGTAGATTTTGAAGTACAAGGAAATCCAGTGATAAATACCCCGATTTTTTTATTGAATAAGTCAAAAAATGTAACCAAATATAATTGGTTTGTAAATAAGGAATTTGTTTCGAAAGATTTCAATACATACGTAACATTGTCAGATTCTGCAAATCATGAATTTAGATTATTGGTAACAGATGAATTCGGTTGTAAAGGAGATACAACGATTTATTTTCTGGTTTACAATACCCCAACGGTTTATATTCCAAATGCATTTACACCGGATAATAATTTATTCAATAATGTTTTTTATCCAGTATTAACTTCAATAAAATCAGTTGAATTTTATATCTATAATCGTTGGGGAGAATTAGTTTACCAAACGAATGAACTTCGTAAGTGCTTCTGGGATGGTACCCATAATGGTGAAATATGTCCAAATGGTATTTATATATACAAGTTAAAAACAATATCTGTCACCAACGAAAAGAAAGAATTTGTTGGTCATGTAAATCTTATTAAATAACTTATAATAATATGATTAATAAAAAAACTGTTCTTATACTACTAGTTAGTTTTAATTTATTTGCTCAAAAAGACAAACAAATAAATTGGTATAATTCTACAAAAGGTTTAAAAACTGAAAAGGCCTATAAATTCTTAAAACAAAAGAATAAAAAAGGGGAAGAGGTCATAGTAGCTGTAATAGATTCTGGTATTGACATAAAGCATGAAGACTTACAGGGTAAGATTTGGGTTAATACTAAAGAAATTCCTGATAACAAAATTGATGATGATGCTAATGGATACATTGATGATGTTAATGGTTGGAATTTTTTAGGTAATTATAAAGGTGAAAATCAAGAGTATGCTCGATATGAAAAAGTTAGAATCTATGCTGAACTTAGAGATAAATATGAGCGTTTTGAAAAAAATCAGATTTCTGAAAATCAAGAATTTAATTTTTATAATCAATTAAAGAAAGAAATTAATTCGGAACGTTCTGAATATGAAAACTACAAGTCCCAAACAAAGCAACTTTTACAAGCGATTAATTTTATACCAAATTATGTGAGTTTTAAACTTAACAACGCAAATTATACCATAAATGACTTAAATAAATGGAACGTAACAGAAGAGGATGAAATTCAAATTAAAAACATCGCTATTTCTATTTTAACTGGAGAATTATCAGAAGAAATATTAAAAGAGCAACAAAAACAAATTGAGGATGAATTGAATTATCATTTAAATCCAGATTATGATGATCGAAAATTGATAGGAGATAAAATATATGATTTTAATGACATAAACTACGGAAATAAGAATGTAGAAGGTCCTGATGCTCTTCATGGTACTCATGTTGCAGGTATAATTGGGGCAATACGTGGTAATCAATTAGGTGGTGATGGAGTTACTGATAAAGTTAAAATAATGTCTTTAAGGGCAGTTCCAAATGGTGATGAGCACGATAAAGATATTGCATTAGCAATTCGATATGCAGTTGATAATGGGGCAAAAATAATTAACATGTCTTTTGGAAAATCATATTCTTCTTTTCAAAAGGAAGTCTATAAAGCAATGGCGTATGCGGACAGTTTGGATGTTCTATTAGTTCACGCTGCTGGAAATGACCATAAAAATATAGATGTAGAGTCAAATTTTCCTGCAGTAAATTACGAGTTTCAAACGAAATCTTTAAATTTATTAATAACTGTGGGGGCTTCTACAGTAAATAATCGAGGTCTGTTAGCTGCAGATTTTTCAAATTATGGAAAAAAATCAGTAGATATATTTGCTCCAGGACAAGATATCTTCAATACCATTCCTGACAATAAATACAAAAAGCTTGATGGTACTTCAATGGCTGCCCCTATGGTTTCTGGTGTTGCTGCCTTAATTAAATCATATTATCCTAATCTACCTATGAATAAAATAAAAGAGATAATTATAAAATCTGGGAAAGATTTTGGGAAAACGAAACAAAAAATACCAGGTGATTCCAATAAAGTTAATTTTTTAGAATTTTCAAAATCAGGGAAGATTGTAGATCTTTATAAATCGGTAAAAATGTGTGAAAGTGAATATTAAAATATGTTTAATAAGCTTTTTACTATTAATTTTTTCTAACTAAATTTGCCAAAAAAATAAAGTTATGAGTCATGGAATTAAGCCTGGTGTAGCAACCGGAGATGATGTTCAAAAAATATTTCAATTCGCTAAAGAAAAAGGGTTTGCTTTACCAGCTGTTAATGTAACAGGATCTTCAACTGTGAATGCAGTTATGGAGACCGCAGCAAAGCTAAATGCACCTGTAATTATTCAGTTTTCAAACGGAGGGGCTTTATTTAACGCGGGTAAATCATTAGACAATTCGAACGAAAAAGCAGCGATTGCAGGGGCTATCACTGGGGCCAAACATATTCATGCTCTTGCTGAATTATATGGTGCTACGGTAATTTTGCATACAGACCACGCTGCAATGAAATTATTACCATGGATTGACGGTTTACTTGATGCATCTGAACAGTTTTATAAAGAAACTGGAAAGTCTTTGTATTCTTCACATATGATTGACTTATCTGAAGAGCCAATCACAGAAAATATCGAGATTTGTAAAAAATATCTTGATAGAATGAGTAAAATTGGTATGACTTTAGAGATTGAATTAGGAATAACAGGAGGAGAAGAAGATGGTGTTGATAATTCAGATGTAGATAGCTCGAAATTATATACTCAACCTGAAGAGGTAGCATATGCATACGAAGAGTTATTGAAAATAAGCCCACGTTTCACAATTGCTGCTGCATTTGGAAATGTTCATGGGGTTTATAAACCTGGTAATGTAAAATTGACTCCGAAAATTTTGAAAAATTCTCAAGAGTTTGTTCAACAAAAATTCAATACGGGACATAATCCAGTTGATTTTGTATTTCATGGTGGTTCTGGCTCTACTTTAGAGGAAATTCGTGAAGCAATTGGTTATGGTGTTGTAAAAATGAATATTGATACTGATTTACAATTCGCTTATACAGAAGGTACATTGAATTATGTTTTGAAATACCAAGATTATTTGAAGACACAAATAGGTAATCCTGAAGGTGACGAACTTCCAAATAAAAAATATTATGACCCTAGAAAATGGGTTAGAGAGAGTGAATTAACTTTTGTGAAAAGATTAACACAATCTTTCGAAGATTTAAATAATGTAAATACTTTAGGATAAGATTAGTATGAGTAGTTGGTTTAAAAGAAATAAAGAAGGTATAACAACTTCTACTTCTGAGAAAAAAGAAACACCTGAGGGGTTATGGCATAAATGTCCTAACTGTAAAACAGTATTTACTCAAGCTGATTTTATTAAAAATAGCTACGTTTGTGATAGATGTTCTCATCATGAAAGAATTGGTTCTGAAGAATATTTCCAATTAATTTTTGATGATCAAAAGTTTACAGAAATTGATCCTGATTTATCTTCTGCAGATCCACTAGAATTTCAGGATACTAAGAAGTATACTGATAGAATTGCTTCTTCTCAGAAAAGTACAGGGTTGAAGGATGCTGTTAGAACGGCATATGGCACTGTTGATGGAATGGATTTAGTTATAAGTGCTATGGATTTTGCTTTTGTAGGAGGTTCTCTTGGGTCAGTGATGGGTGAAAAAATCGTTCGAGGAATTAACAAAGCAATTGAATTAAATGCTGCCTTTATGATTATTTCAAAATCAGGTGGTGCTAGAATGATGGAAGCTGGTTTTTCATTGATGCAAATGGCTAAAGTTAGTGGTAAATTAGGTCAATTATCAGAACATAAATTACCTTACATTTCTTTCTTAACTGATCCAACAACAGGTGGAGTAACTGCTTCATTTGCGATGTTAGGTGATATCAATATTGCTGAACCAAAAGCATTGATAGGATTTGCTGGACCAAGGGTAGTGAAAGAAACAATTGGTAGAGATTTGCCTGAGGGATTCCAAACATCAGAGTTTTTATTAGAACATGGATTTTTAGATTATATTGTTGATAGAGCAGATTTAAAAAAGACATTAGCATTATCATTGAAACTTTTTAAAAACTAATACTAGGGCTACTCTGTAGCCCTTTTTTTATTATACCAAAACCATTTTTAATATTATTTTATCGATTAGATTGTTTGGTTTATCATTAGTGAAAATATTTATTATTTCAAATTTAATATGAAAAAAGCAACGTTATTATTTACTGTATTTTCCTTAGTACATTCATTATCTTTAACAGCTCAAAAAAAAGATTCTATTGTTTTTAATCCAAAAATTGAATACGGTCAAGTTTCTGATAAAGAAGGGAATGTTTATAAAACTCTAGTTTTAGATAATAAAACATGGATGGCTGAAAATTTAAGAGTTACCAAATATAAGAATGGCGATCCGATAGAAACTACAGAGTCTAATATGGATATTTCGAAATCAGTTGACCCTAAATTCTATTGGTCCTACAAAGGAAAAGACTCTCTATCCAAAATATATGGTAATCTTTATACCTGGTTTGTAGTTCAAGATCCAAGAGGAATTTGTCCCGATGGGTTTCATGTACCCTCAGATCAAGAATGGCTTTCATTAATAAATGCTTTTGATGGGAATATTGAAGCAGGAGCAAAATTAAAAGAAACTGAATTTAATCATTGGATGAAGCCTAATGCTAATGCTAACAATGAGTCTGGCTTTACTGCTTTGCCTGGAGGGTATAGAGAAAATGATGGAAAATATTATGTCCTCGGTTTTAGAGGTTATTGGTGGAGTTCAAAAAAGAATTATGTTTACATGGCTTGGAATACGGGATTGATTTATAATAATGATATAATTGAAAGGTTAGAATTTATCAAGAAAAATGGATTGTCTGTGAGATGTGTAAAATAAAAAAAAAGGCTTATTAAGCCTTTTTTTATTCATAAATATCTTTTGTGATATGGTTAATGTTAGAGTTACAGAGGTATTAACATTTACAACTAACGTTATAGTATTGTTATTTACACAAAATAGTATAAACTAGGTAATAGCAAACATATTAATATTATTAATCTCATTATTCCCTTAAAAAATGAGCTTATTATAACAACGAAACTTGTTATGATTAATGAAATTTGAAACTTGATAGATATTTCTAAAGGAATCAATTCAAGTGAACTAAAAACCGAAATCATAAAGGAGATTATAATTAAGATAAACGATGTCAACTTTGTTTTAATTCCTCCACTATATAACGAAAGCCCGATAATAAATCCTCCTAATATTAAGTAAATAAAGAATATGACTAGTGACATTAAGGGGATAATTCTAGATAGGTAAATACCTGTATATAAAGAAATACCAATTAAACCTATAAGTCCTGATAATATGAATGAAATAGCTAGTTTTTTCATAATTATTTTAGGATACGTCTGCTTTTTTCGGTTGCACAAACTAAATTCCATAATGCTCTAGCTCCTACATTTGCATCCCAATCATCTTCTTTACCAGGTGCAACTTCATTTAAATCAAAGGCAATTATTTTTCTTCCAGATTCAACAATTTTAAAAATTAAATAATTAATTTCTTCCAATTCAAAACCACCTGCTACAGGAGTACCTGTATTAGGACACAAGTTTGGTTTTAACCCATCAATGTCAAATGAAATATAAACGTTGTCAGGAAGCTCATTGATAATGTTGTTTGTTATCTCCTTCCATGTTTGACCATTGTATAAAGACTCTTTGATTTGCCAATCGAAATAGGTACTTACTTTGCCTTTCGAGTTTTCAATCAAATCAATTTCACTTTGAGCAACATCTCTAATTCCAACTTGAACTAATTTTGAAAGATTTTTACAATTTGTGAGTACATTGTACATAATACTTGCATGAGATTGAAGAAAACCTTCGTAACTATTTCTCAAATCAGCATGCGCATCAATTTGTAATATACCAAATGGAACATTTAGCTCATCAATAGCTTCAATCAAACCTAGTGGTGTGCTATGTTCACCACCCAAAACCGCAGGAATTTTACCTTCTTTAAGTAAAATACTGCATTTTTCTTTAAGATTGCTTTTTAAAGCACTTTGAGCATCATACATATCTGTAATCAGCTCTCTGAAAACAGAGGAGTTTTCAATCTTACCTCCATTTTCTAAAAAATCAATGTATTCAATTCCTCGAAGACAAAGATCATCATTTATTTTCTTCCACTCATTTGATATTGGAGACATAAAAACCTTTGTATTCCATGCTTCAGTAAGTTTTGTGTGGTAAAAATCTAACTGAGTAGATGCTTCTAGTATTGCTTTAGGACCATTACTAGTCCCTTTACCATAGGATGCTGTTGCATCCCAGGGTATAGGAGTAATAACAATGTTTGCTTCTTCTTTAGTTACAGGAAAACCAAAAATGTTTCCATTTGCAATACCGACACCATTCGGATCAAAAAGTTCACTCATTATTTTTTTAATAATTCTTTAACAAAGTTTGGTGTGGCAAAACTTCCAACATGAATTTCTGCATTGTAATATTTTAATTTATTTTCTTCTACAAATGCATTAATTTTATCAGTATCAGTAACTGATTTAGGGTGTTGTGCCCCTTTCAAACCATATTGGAAACTCCACATACCAGTAGGATAAGTTGGCACAAAAAATAACGATACAGGCGCATTTTCTTTACCGAAAATATCTTGAAGTGTATGGTTTAATTCACTGAAAGCTTTCTCGTTAAATTTTGGTGATTCTCCTTGAGCTACTAAAATACCTCCTGCTTTCAGTGCGTTGTAACAATTTGTATAAAACGATACTGAGAATAACCCTTCTGCTGGACCAACAGGATCAGAACCATCAACGATAATTACATCGTAGAAATCTTTACTAGCATTTGCAATGTAGGCAATACCATCATCAACTCTCAAATCTAATTTTGGATGATCGAATGAAGCAGCAATAGAAGGTAAATATTCTTTACATGCTTTAATAACTTCGCCATCAATTTCAACCATAGTTACTTTTTCTACTCCAGGATGTCTAAGAACCTCTCTTACAGTTCCACCATCACCACCACCAATAACAAGTACATTTTTAGCATTACCATGTGTGAATAAAGAAGGATGTGAAATCATTTCATGATAATGAAATTCATCTTTTTCAGTAGTCATGACCATATCATCTAAAGTCAACATCTTTCCGTATTTCTGAGATTCTAGAATTCGAACACGTTGGAAAGGAGATTGTACATCATAGAAAACATCACCTGTAAAACGCAAAGATAAAGCTTGGTTTTCATCTTTATCGGTAAACCATACATTTCTGGTATACATCTCAGGGTTTATATGTTCAGCAGCTTTTGTTCTCATGCTTGAGATATCAAAGTCATTTCTAGTTAATAAATTAACAGAGCCTCTTTTCATTTCTAATGCTGAGTAATTCTTTGCGCCAAAACATTCTTTAAGGAAATCAAAAGATATCCATGCATTCATTTCCCCACAAGTAAATAAATCAACTGCTGCATAACCATACTCAGGCCAAGTATGAATTGCTAAATGACTTTCTTGAATTACTACAACACCTGATACCCCATATGGAGAAAAATGGTGAAAAGTAGAGTTGATAACTGTTGCTCCAGCTTTTTGTGCTGCACCAACCATGTCTCTCTCGATTGAAGTTACATCATTCATGATGCTTGGGTCGCAACCCATGAATTCAACTAAAATATGATTTCCTAATGCGTGACTCATTTCAGTATACTAATTTTAAATTATAATTAACAAAAATACATTTTTTGAAAAAAATAAGTGTTTATTGCTTTGTTTAAATAATCAATAATTTTTCAATAATTAAAAAATAACAAGGGAATATCTATTTATGAAGAATTTTTCCATCTTCCATTTCTATAATTCGGTCACAATTTGAAGCAAACTCAGGGTCATGGGTTACAATTAGTAAGGTTTGTTTGAATTCCGATGTTAATTCTTTAAATACATCAAATACTATGTTACTATTTTTTTTATCCAAGTTACCGGTAGGTTCATCTCCCATAATGATCAATGGATCGTTAATCAATGAGCGAGCAATAGCAACTCGTTGTTTCTGTCCTCCTGAAAGTTGATTTGGTAATTTTAAAGCTTCATTTTCTATTCCTAATATTTTCAACTTTTCAATAGCCTTATATTCAATTTCCTCCTTTGAAATTTTGTTAAGTTTTAAACCCGGTAACATCACATTTTTCAGTACATTAAATTCGTTTAATAAATAATGAAACTGAAAGACAAATCCAATTTTTTCATTTCTGATTTTTGCTAAATAACCTTCTTTTTTATTTGACATTAATTCATTATCGATGAATAATTCTCCATCATACTCTGTATCCATTGTTGATAAGATATATAAAAGAGTCGATTTTCCACATCCGGATTTTCCTGTTAATGAGACAAATTCACCTTTTTGTATTTGAAAGTTGATGTCTTTTAAAACAGGAATTGTAATTGGATCGTGAAATTCTTTGTAGATGTTTTTTGCTTCTAAAATGATACTCATTACTTTCCTCGTATTATTATTACTGGATCAATTTTGCTTGCTCTTTTAGCGGGGAACAAACCTGCAAAATAGGTTGTCACAATTGAAAAAACACCTCCTATTAAGTAGAAGACAGGTTTGTATGATACAGGGTATGTTTTTACAGTGGGTAAAGCTGCAGTATTAAATGGAATTTGATCAATTAAAGTTGACAATCCAAAACCAAATATTAATCCTGATATTCCTCCTATCAATCCGATGGTTAATGCAATTGATAAAAAAATAAATTTAACATCGTTACCTGAAAAACCGGTAGCTTTTAAAATTGCAATAGAATCCATTTTTTCATATATCATCATATTCAAGATGTTATAAATTCCAAAACCAGCAACTATGAGCAAGGTGATACCAACTGCGTAAGAGATTAATGTTCGAACAAAACTACCTGTTTCGAATTGTGAATTAGCTGTTTGAATATCAATAGCATCAATATCAAAGTTTTCAGCAAATTCCTTCGCTGTTTTTGGAGCTAGTTCAATATTATGAAGTTTCACTTGAATATCTGTATAATAGGAATTAGATACACCTAATAATTTTTGTGTAGTATTTAGTGAGCAATAACTTTGTACTTTGTCAATATCTTGAAGACCTGATTGAAAAAAACCAACAACTTTTAATTTAACTCGTTCACCTTTAGCAGTTGTGATTTGAATTAAATCTCCTATAGAGGCTAACATTTTTTCTGCTGCAACTTTTCCTAAAATGATACTATTAGGAATTTCATTTAAATCATTATAATTTCCTTGTACAACATAATCATTAAATGCAAATAGTTTTTCTTCTTCATTTACATCAATTCCGTTAATAACACCATTAATATCGATTTCACCTACATTGTAAAATACTTGTGCACTTACCTTAGGTGATACACCAAGTACGCGCTTATCTTTTCGAAGAAGCTCTATTATTGGTTTGGCATTATAGATATTTAAACGAACACTAGTTGGCTTAATAGAGTGAATAAAATTGTAAACTTTATTGGTGTCTATTTTATTATTTATAGGTTGTTTCGTATTAGCTTTAATATCATTATACATTCGAATATGAGGAGTTCTATTAATAATCAATCCATCTAATAAATCATTTAGACCATCCATAAATCCCAATAAAGTAATAAACATAGTAATACTAAATGTAACTCCAATTGCTGCCACAAGGGTTTGTCTCCAGCGAGCAACTAATAAAGATTTAGCAATTTCAAAACCTAAATTAAATTTCATTTGAAAGAATTATTTTGTCATTTTTAGTAATTCCACTTAAGATTTCAACATATTCATAGTTTTTTAGACCTGTCCTTACCTTTTTTTTCGTCCCATTTTCTAATGTGACATAGTTGTTTTTAGTAACGTAAGACTTTGGTAAAGTCAGTGCATTCATTTTTTCTTTGATTATTATATTTGCTTCAACCGATAAATTCGGATAAAGTCTCGGTGGTATCTCTGTGAATTTAGCATCTACCAAAAATGTTTTTGAACGTTCGTTCATTATGGGATAAATTTTAGTTATAGAAGCATCAAATGTCTGACCTTTGTAACTATTTAATCCGATTTTTGCAATTTGTCCTTTTTTTAATTTGACAATATCATATTCATCAACTTGAAGTTTTAGAATAAAATTATTATGAGAGCCAATTGTTGCTAATGGTAGTTGAGGGGTGATAAATTCGCCTTTCTTTTTTAGTATAGAATAAATAACACCATCAATTTCACTTTTTATTGTAAAATCATTATTATTTGATACGGTTTGTTCAGCATTGTTTTTCGTGATTTTTGCATTAAACTTTATTTGTTTTAGTAAATCTTCATATTGAAGAATTGCACTTTTATAATTTGATTGTGAATTTTGATAATTTAGTTCTGAAGATTCTAGTTCAATTTTAGTTATCGCATTATTTTTATATAGCAACGATTTTCTAGTAAACATTAGTGAATCATTTCTCCACTTTAATTTTGCTGATTTTAGGTTTAATTTTAGTTCTTCAAGTTTGTTTTTATTATTTTCAAGAGAAGCATTTTTGCTCGTCAATTCAGCTGTTTCAACCTGAATTTTACTCGAGTTATTTGAAATTTGAAATAGTGGAGATCCAATTTTCACTTTTTGACCTTCTTCAACAAGTATTTTTGAAATTATTCCATTGATATTTGAAAAAACTTGATATTGGTTCTCAGTTTCGATATTACCAGATGCGTAAATCGATTCCGTAATATTTCTGATTATTGGATTAACCGTTTCTTTCTTTTCGTTGCAACTAAACGAAATAAATACTAAAAGAAGAAAAGTGTACTTGATTTGATTCATGGTATAAATTTTACTCTAAATTAATCATTTGAAAAATTCTAAAATAGAATTTAAATCATAAAAAAAAGGGATGCAAACGCATCCCTTTTTTTTAAAACTCTATTTTATTTTATTTAATCGAAAAAGAAACTCTTCTATTGTGAGCTCTTCCTTCTTCTGTCTTATTTTCATCTTTAGGTTGCGCAGTACCAAAACCTTTAGTTATGATTCTTTTAGAGTCAATTCCTTTAGATACCAAGTATTTTTGAACTGATTTTGCTCTCTTTTCAGATAAAATTAAATTCTTACAAACATCACCTGTTAAATCTGTATGACCATTTAACTCTACAGTAACATTCGTATTATCTTTTAAAATTTTAACAACATCATCAATTGCTTTAGTGTTTTTAGCAGAAACATCATATCTACCTAAATCAAAAAGTACATCTTCAGTTTTAAATAATGAACATACTGCAATTGAAGTAGATTGGTTTTTAGCTGTAGAATCCGAAACTTGATTTTCCTCGTCATCATTGCTTGGTCTTTGTCTAATTTCCATTTCATCAATTAGGTTTTGAGCTCCATAGCATTTTTCAATGATCCAAAGTATATATCTAATATCACAAACAATGGTTCTTTGAATATTTGGTTCAAAGAATATATCTCCTGACATAGCTTCCCAATTTCCATCAAAAGCAACACCGATTAATTCACCTTCTGCATTGATACAAGGAGATCCAGAATTTCCACCTGTAATATCATTGTTTGTTAAGAAGTTTACAATTAATTCTCCTTTTTTATTTGCGTAGCGACCATAATCTTTATTTTTCCACAATTCTTTCATTACAGGATCAACAGTGAAATCAAGGTTAGCTGCGTCTTCTTTTTGCATTAGACCATTCAGTGTTGTTTGATAATCAAAATACATTGCATCTTTAGGAGAATAAGGAAGTACGTTTCCATATGTCAAACGCATTGTTGAATTAGCATTAGGTGCATGATTTTTACTTAAATCCATAGCTCTTACACCTTTAACAAAAAGCCTGTTAGCTCTTTGTAATTTAATTAAAGCCTCTCCGTAATTCTTTTTAGAAATAGTAGTTTGAAAAGCATCATCTATATCTTTAATCAATATAAATAATGGATCCTTCAATAATTTACCCAAGTTGAAATCTTTTTCAAATTCAGCATAACGTTGCTTATCTGTGAATATAGATTTCTTTCTAATTTTCGCAAAAAACTTGTCTATTTTCTTGATTCCTTTTTCATTTAATTTTTTAGCTAGTATTCCTTTTTGACCATTCGGAATATCCTTTAAATACATTTTGTATAATTCAGATAAAGTTTCAATTTCAATATCTAAATTATTGTCAGAGAAAAATTCTTTCCAACGATCTTTAGCTATTTTTTTCAATTCTTTAGATTGCTCCGTTTTACCTTCTGTTTCTAATTTAGCAATATTCTTGTACAAAAGAATGTTTGCATTGATATCTACTTGTCGGATAAATTCACTGTAATATACTTTAGAATATACATATGGGTTTGTAGCTCTGAATGACTCTTCAATATCAGCTAGAACATCTGCATATTCTGCCTCACCTTTTGTAAATGCTGTAAAAGCTGCTTCAACCTCACGTTTTTTATCAGCAACTTTATTGTTTTTTAGTTGTGTTGTTTGTCCTATAAAATATTTCCAATAGTTTGCAACTCTGGCGTAATTAGAAGAATATTTTAATCTAACAGCAACGTTTTGATCCATGTATTTCTTCATGATTTGAAGCTTTTTGGCACGAATCTCAACAATTTTAGGTTGTTCAAATTTGATTGCTTGTTCAATTCCGAAAGAAGTTAAGAAACGGTTTGTTCTTCCAGGGAAACCCATAACCATAGCATAGTCATTTTTCTTAACTCCATCAATAGAAATTGGTAAGCTATGTTTTGGAGTATATGGTTGATTATTAGAATTGTATACGGCTGGTTTGTTGTCTGCACCAGAATAAATTCTAAACATCGAGAAATCAGCAGTGTGTCTAGGCCACATCCAATTATCAGTATCACCTCCAAATTTACCTGATGATTGAGGAGGAGTTCCAACTAATCGAATATCGTTAAATGTTTCTTTAACAAATAAATAAAACTCGTTTCCTTCGTAAAAGTCTCTTACAAAAGCTTCATAATGTGTACCTTCCACAGCTTCTTTTTCAAGAACTTTAGAGATTTCAGCAATTTTATCAGCTCTTTGTTTTTGAGTCATTGTTTCATTTAATTCTTTTTGAATTAATGAAGTTACATCCTCGATTCTAACTATAAAAGTTGCTGTTAGACCTTTGATAGGAATCTCTTCAGCAGTACTTTTTGCCCAAAAACCTTTGTCTAAATAATTTTTTTCAGGAGTTGATGATTCAGCAATAGCATCATAACCACAGTGGTGATTTGTAATTACTAAACCTTTTTTAGAAATAATCTCACCTGTACAGAATCCACCAAAGGAAATTACAGCATCTTTGATTGATGCATGATTGATAGAATAAATCTGCTCCTGAGTCAGTTTTAAACCATGTTTTTTCATGTCTTCCATGTTTCTGCCAATCATAAATGGAAGCCACATTCCCTCGTCAGCCTTGGAAAATGTAGATGCCATTACTAAAGCTAACAGGACAAAAAGTTTCATTTTTCTCATAATCAACTACTTTTTTGTTTTATTTATTGCTTTAAATTAAAAAATATTTTAGATGTTAAAATTAGAAAAAAATATTGGGCTTTTGAGTGTTCAATGAGAAAAATATAACTATTCTAATATTTGAAATTTGAAAAAACTGAGGCAGCATTACCTAGAATAGCTGCGTTTTTATCATGTAAATTTGAGTTTATAATTTGAACTTTATCCTTATAAATATTTAGTAAATTTTGTTCGAAATATTTTTGAACTAATGATCTGAAGTACTCACCATTTTGAGCTATTCCACCGAATAAAATATATGCTTGTGGGTCTGAAAATGCAGTAAAGTCAGCAAGTGCATTACCTAAAATCTCTGCTGTAAAATTCACAAGATATATAGCGAACATATCTCCTGATAATGCGTGAGTAAAAATTGTTTTTGCATTTATTTTAATCTCAGAAAAAAGAGAAGAATCACTGAATTTAGGTTTAAATTCTTCAAAACTTCTAATGATACCTGTGGAAGAAGCATATGTTTCTAAACATCCTTTTCTACCGCATTTACATTCTCTACCATTTTGAATTACTCTTATATGACCAAATTCTCCTGCTAAACCATTAGAACCATATAAAATTTGATTATTAATATAAATCCCACTTCCAAGACCTGTACCCAAGGTAATTACAATAAAATGATCTAAATTTTTTGCGCATCCAAATAATTTTTCACCATCAGCTGCTGCATTAGCATCATTTGTTAAAATAGTTGGAATCTGGAATTTATCCTCAAAGAAACTTTTGATTGGTATAATTCCTTTTTCCCATGGAAGATTTGGTGCATATTGTATTTCACCTGTAAAATGGTTTCCATTAGGCGCTCCAATACCTATACCTACAATATTGGTTTTATTGTATAAAATATCAACGTCTTTACTAAGAAACTCTACAAATTCTTTACATTGGCTGAAGCTTGCTGTTTCAATCGTGTTTTCATAAATAATTTCACCTGATTTTTTTACTAAACCGTAGACGCAATTTGTTCCACCAATATCTATACTGAGTGCTAATTTTTCCATTTTGAATAAAAAAAAGAGCCTTGAAGGCTCTTTAAAAAAATATTGATTTAATATAAGTCGTCTTCATCATCGTAGAAAAACTTTTGTTGTTTTCCACTCTTTTTGTATGCAGCCATTTTTTGAGCTTTTGGTCTGTCGTCTAATTTTTTAGTGAAATTATCTTTTTTCTTAACTACTGTTTTATTTGTTGACGAAGGAATGTTTGGTGTGAAACTAGGACTAGGTATAGTATCTTCATTTTTTATCCTTGATTCAGTTTGAGTATTGTTTGGTCGTTGATCGTTGCTATTTCTATTGTTATCTCTATTGAAAGGTTTACGTTCGTTATTTTCTTTTCTATTGTTATCTCTTCTATCTTCTGCTTGTTTAACAGCAATTTGTCTTCCATTGAAAGAAAAACCATCTAATGATTTAATAGCATTTTGAGCTTCTTCGTCATTAAACATTTCTATAAAAGCAAAACCTTTTGGTTTTCCAGTTTCTTTGTCAGTGGCAATTGTAACTTTATTTACCTTTCCATATTGCTCAAATGCTCTCTTAAGCTCCTCTTGAGAAACACCAAAATCTAATCTGGCAACAAAAATGTTCATCATAAATAAAAAATGTGAGGATATCCCCTTTGTTATAGTTTTATAAAATAATTAAATACATTTCGAAAATAATAAAAAAAAGTATAGTGTAACACAAAAAAAAACTTTTTTTTAGAATTGAAAATAAATGAATGGTTGTATTTCTGATGATTTAAATTGAACCAAAACAAAAATTACTATTACAACGAAAATACTTTTGGTAATTAATGAAGAATTGATGAAAAGTTTTTCTGTTTTAAGTTCGATAGATTTTGGTGTGAAATGTAGCAAGTATCCAAAAATAATCAACGACAATACATATCCATAACCTGATATAAATTTCCAAAAAATAGTTGGACTAAAATTGTTAAAAATTTGGTGTAATATTTCTCCAGCTACTTTCATGTTTTCAGCCCTGAAGAATATCCAACAAAAACAAACAAAATGAAAGGTTAAAAGCCATGATAATATTGTTGTGAAATAGTTTGATTTTTCTTTTTTTGGAAATAAAGAGCTAAATAGTTTATGAAAAACAAGTGCTATTCCGTGTAAGGCTCCCCATAAAATAAATCGAAGTCCAGCACCATGCCAAAGTCCTCCCAAAACCATAGTGATAAATAAATTAAAATAAGTTCTGAATTTACCTTTTCTATTGCCTCCCATAGATATATAGAGATAGTCTTTCAACCAAGTTGATAATGATATGTGCCACCTTCTCCAAAATTCAGTGATGTTTTTGGATTTATAGGAAGAATCAAAGTTTATGTTAAAATGAAATCCCATCAAAAGTGCTATACCAATTGCCATATCTGAATATCCTGAAAAGTCACAATAAATTTGTAACGCATAACCATAAACTCCAACCAAGTTTTCTAACCCTGAATATAACATCGGGTTATCAAAAATTCGATCAACAAAGTTTATACTAATGTAATCTGCAATAATCGCTTTTTTAATTAATCCACTTGAGATTAAAAAAACAGCTTTACCTATCATTTCCTTGGTAACAATAACTGGTTTGAAGATTTGAGGGATAAAGTCAACAGCTCTTACTATAGGTCCTGCAACTAACTGTGGGAAAAAAGTAACAAAAAAAGCATAATCTAAAATCTTATTTACTGGCTTTAAGGTCCCTCTATAAATATCAAAGGTATAACTTAAAGATTGAAAAGTGAAAAAAGATACCCCTACTGGTAAAAAAATATCAAGTGGTTCAAATTTTCCACCACTAAAACTTGTAAATATTTCATAGAAGAAATTAGTGTATTTAAAGTAAACTAGTAAACCTAAATTGAGGATCAAACTTAATACTAAAACAGCTTTTTTTGTGATGTCTTTTTTTGCTTTGAAAATCCAATCTGCTAAAGAATAATCTACTACAGTTGATGTTAGTAATAGAATGAAGTAAATTCCACTCGATTTGTAGTAAAAATAGAGAGAAAAAAGTGTGACAAATGTAGTTTTAGCTCTATGATTCTTGTGAATAAAAGCATAAATAGCCATAAATACTGTAAAAAACACTAAGAATAGCCCTGAACTAAAAATCAGTGGCTCATCTTTGTGATAAGTAAATAAATCTACTATTTTACTGTAATCTATGTTTAACATATTGATTATAACCTTTTAAAAAAGCTAAAACAAAAAGTTGGCCTTGTAATATATAACCTGGCTTAGTGTAATGCACACCATCACGACTCAAAAGTAGGTTTTTTTTCCAATTAATTGCGCTGTTTTGACCACCTGTTATTTCAAATAAGTTCCAATAGGGGAGTTGATTATTAATCGCATACTTGACAATGGTGTTTGACACAGAAATCAAATTCTTGTTTTTTTGATTGAATTTGTATGAACATGCTGGGGTAGTAAGTAAAATCTTTATTGTTGGAGATTGATTCTTTATTTTTTTAACTAGACTATCAATACTTAAATAAAAATGAGTTGAATCGTAGTCTGGAAGAAATGATTCATTTGTACCTAGACTAATTATTATAAGATTAGGATTGAGATTCAGTATTTGTTGCGAAAATAATGTAGGCTTATTATAATCTGAATATTTCGCGCCATTAATTCCTGTACTATGATACAGAATTCCTGGATTGTTGTTTTCTAGTGATACTCCAAAAAGTAAAAAATTATTTTGAGATGGATTTGTCTTTGTGAAATTTAAAAATGCAGTATTGAAATAATTAGAAGTTGAAAATGTTTGAAAATCAGTATTTTTTGTCATCGATTTCCAGTTGTTTGTCGAATCTGATACAGAAATTGTAAAGGACGAGTCAGGTTTAGAAAAAACTTTAAGGGTATTAAATGAATAATCTAGACTGTCCGTATTGAAAGTTTTAATTTTTACAGTTCCAAATGTATCTTTTGTTAAGATGGAAAGTCCCGATATTCCGATAGGCTGAGTTATTTTTTTTGAGATGATGAATTGTCTTTTCCAATTATTGTTTGATTGTGTTAAATAATTGAAAGGTTCGTTTGTTTTTGCGATTTTTAATGGGGTCACTAAACCCCTTCCAGCATTTCCGAAATTTTTATGTAAAACAGTTCTTATTGTATGTGAAATATAATCTGCTTGAAGGTGTGAATCACCGATATGAAAAAAAACAGTATTTTTTTTTCCTTGTTTTATTTGATAAAGACTTTCATAAAGTTCATTCAAAAATCTTAAGTTTGAAATAGTATCTTTTTCAAGATTTTCAAAACCATAAAGTTTAGGAATAGAATAAGTAATAGTGTCTTGAGTGTATGTGTAAAATACTATATTACAAAAAACTAGTTTTAAGAAGATGATTCTTTTTATCATAGTATTTTTTATATTCGTATAAGAATGTTTTTACAAAAACATCTGCTACTTTTTCACCACCTTTAAAGGTTAAATGTGTAAAATCTTTATTTGCTAGTGCTGGAGTACTATTTACATAATTTACAATTGTATTTTTTCCTCCAATAGCAGAATATAAATCCCAAAATGCAACTCCAGCATTTTTAGCAATTTTGCGCTGAGCTTCAATCATTATAGGAATTGTAGGCATGGTTTGAATTTTTCCATTTACTCTTGTTGCACGGTCAGATACGCTCAACAGTAAAATACTTGCTTTAGGATAATATTTTTTTATTTTTTTTACAACTCTAGTCATTGAATTTATATACCAATTAAGATTTGTTGTAGTTGGTCCAACAGCGTTTAGTCCATATTGTAAAACAACCAATTTATAATCCTGTAGTGAATCAAATTCTCTGTGTTTCTTTTCAGTGATGTTGTTTAAGTTAATACCAGAGTTACTTTTCATTCCAAAATTATCCAATACTATACCAGAACTATCCTCGATACTTATTCCAAATAGTTTTAATTCATTTGTTGCTGGAAAGTTAAATGAGATTGAATTCGTTTTAATATTTCTCATGGTGTGTGCTTCCATTTTGTTTGAAGGTACTGTTTGGAAGTATGATTTTTGATTGTTAGCGGAAAAGTTAACAGGAAGCATTTTATTAGTTTCGTAAAAAACACGAATATTGTTAAATCGCTTTAATCTAGATGATTTTTTTACCCCTGCATAATACAAAATATTTCCAGGTAATGGATAAAAGCAGTAGCCACCCGCTGCAAATGGAATCTTTGTCCTAGATTGATTTATTATGTTGTAGGAATTGAAATTCGTGAATTTGTGAATAATAGTTTGTCTAAACCCTGCAACTTCACTTGTGATAGGAACGTATCCAACACCACCTCCACCAAAACGATTTTGTAGTTTTTTTCGAACCTCAGCTGTTAATATATCTCCTTCTATGTAAGAGTCTCCGAAAAACGCCATTCTAACTTTTGATTTGTTTTCATGGATTGCTTTAAGTGATTCAAATACTTTACTTAAAGCATCTTTATTTTTGGAATAATCTTCAAAACAAGTAATATCAGATGGACACGTGTCAACAAATTCTTTTACAATGGGAACTATTTTCTTCGTTTCTTTTTCAATTGGATCAATCTCAATGTCACTTACAAGATTGATTTTTTTTATTTTGACTCCAAACAATGAAAATTCTGGTACAAAATAAAAAAGTGAGCATAAAGTGAAAATGCTTGCTGTTAGGAAAAAAGATTGTTTAACAGAATTAGATTTCATATTCATTTAAGGGCAACAAAATTAATGTTAATATTTTAAAACAGAATTTAATTGAAGTTAATGTTGATAAAAAATAAAGTCAATGTTGATAATTAGTATTGGTATCTATATTCAGATTGATGATTTTTTTTGAAAATCAGATTTTTAATTAATAGTTTTGCTCTCAAAATTTATTTATATGTTTAGGTTACTTTTAATTAGTTTGTCTTTGATTTTTGGTGTCATTTTTAGCTACCGATCTCAAAGTACAATATGGTCATCAAACTTCAGTTTACCAAGTGACTGGGTGATTACTAATAACGCAACAACTGGTTCATTGAATTGGGAGGTTACGAACACAATGCCAGCATCTGCGACATATGCAGATTTATATAAATACTGGTTAACACCAGCATCGATTACATCGTTTAAATCAACTTCTGGAGGTAATTTCTTATTAATGAATGCTTCAAAGGCGGGTACTGGTACACGAACAGCTATCGTAACTAAAGCCACACCATTCAATACATTAGGAAAAAACAACATTAAAGTACAATATAATCAATTGTATCGTAAATGGAAAGATTCTACTCTGTTAGAGGTTAGTACAGATGGTCAAAAATGGACAAAATTTGTTTATAACGATACAAAATATAAATCAGATGTTTCGTCAGCAAACCCTGAATTAGTAGGTATTGATATCTCATCTGTAGCAGCAAATCAGTCTCAAGTATGGATTAGATTTAGGTTTGTAGGAACTCCCGAAGCTAATGATTATGATTATGCTTGGTTTATAGATGATGTTACAATTGCAGAGATACCACAGAATGAAGTAGCGATATTTGGAGGGTTAATTAAAGGACAATCACAGGCAGTTCAGAGTTGTTTAACGAACACCAATGAGATTGCAATCTATGTTAAGAATAATGGTTTGACAACATTGAATACAGGAACCTTACCTATAAGTTACAAAATAAATGGAGGTTCTGCTGTAACCGAAAATGCACAATGGTTAGATTATAAAACCTTACAACCAAAAAACACCTTAGCTTATAATGATACTGCATTATGTATTTTCACTAGTAAGTTAGATTTTTCGCAAGCGAATAAGTATGTAATTAAGGCATATGCAAGTTTACCATCAGATGCTTTGGTTTCAAATGATACAACATCAATGTCTATAACAAACAAACTTTCAACTTTGGTAACAAACCAATCATCGTTTGTTGAGAATTTTGAGGGAGCAAGCATGAATGGATTTACTGTTTTAGATATCGATAAGCGAGGTTATGGATTTGGAGTTGCCAATACAGGAAATACGATAGTTACAACAGGAACACAACAAGCAGCAGTTGCGTGTTTACGTATTTCAGAGCCAAAAGGCAAGTCAGATGACTGGGCCTTTTCACCATGTTTAGAATTAAAAAAAGGATATACTTACAGATTATCTCTTTACGCAAGGGTTTCTGCACCATCAACAATAAATGGAACAACTTATAATTATACGGGTACTTATGAAACGAAAGTAGGAAAACTTGCAACAGCAGAAGGTATGACTATACCTGTAATGAATGCTACAACATTGAGTGCAGATAGTAAGTATTATATAAATAATTCTACATTTACATTTACAGAAGATGGTATATATTATTTAGGTATACATGCATATAATACGGACGATACAAAATATACATTAATAAGATTTGATGATATTTCTTTAACAGGTCAAAGCAATTTATGTGACATCACTTCCTATGGTTTTACTAACCCACAAATTACAGGAATTATCAATGGGAATAATATTTCAATAACTGTACCTTCAGGGACAAATGTTTCAAATTTAATTTCAACTTTCACTCTATCTACAGGATCAACAGCAAAAGTAGGAACCACTGCACAGGTATCAGGACAAACAGTAAATAACTTTACAACTGCTGTAACGTATGATGTAACCGCTGAAGATGGAACAACAACAAAACAATACACGGTAAATGTAACCATAGAACAAGCTCCAAAAAGCAATGCATGTGATATCACTGCTTATAGCTTCGTAAGTCCACAAACAACAGGAGTAATCAACGGTAATAATATTACATTGACAGTTCCTACAGGAACGAATGTTACGAATTTGATTGCACAGTTTACTGCATCAACTGGAGCGACTGTGAAAGTTGGATCAACGACTCAAATTTCAGGTCAAACTGCAAATAACTTTTCAAATGCAGTAACATATATTGTAACTGCTGAAGATGGTACAACTACTAAATCATATACGGTAACCGTGAATGTTCAGCAAGCTCCTAAAAGCAATGCATGTGACATTACTTCCTACAGTTTTACAAATCCAGCTGTAAGCGGAACTATAAGTGGAAATAATATCACTTTAACTGTACCAACTGGTACAAATGTTTCAAACATTATAGCTCAGTTTGTATTATCAACTGGAGCTACAGCTAAGGTTGGAACAACTTCACAGGTTTCAGGGCAAACAGCAAATGATTTTTCAACTATAGTAACATACATTGTAACTGCAGAAGATGGAACAACATCAAAAACGTATACTGTTAATGTAACTATCCAAACTCAAAATTGTCAAGATTTAGACAATTGGGCAAAAGGAAATAATACTACACCTAAATTATATTCAATTGGTGCCGGAGGATTTATTACGGACGGATATTTGACAGGGGTGAATAAATATTATTTCCAAGGTTTATATGAAAAATATTCTGACATTGGAGACACAAAAAATCACCAATTAAAAACAGTATCATATTGGTTTGGAAATATAGTTGCAGGAGCACCTTCTAACACCTTGAAATTTATTGGTTACAAACCAGATCCAACAACAAAATTACCAAAAGATACTATTTTCGTAGTAACAAAAACGGTTGATGAAGTTGCGAAAGGTTTAGATAATAATGGATTTTATAATTTAGATTTAAGTAATACTAAAGTAAAGTTCTCAGGTGATTTTTATGTAGGTATTTCATTTGGATATAAAAATGAATGGGGAGGAACAAGTACTACAACACCTCAAGATACGATTGCGATTCTTTCAAATGATTATCAAGCGAGTGGAGCAACAATCAATTCTGCATATATTGGATTTAAAACATCTAATGGGTTCATTTTTGATACATTAATTCCAACTGGAAAAATTTCGTATGGTATCTTTCCAACAATCTGTGACTTAA